>OLOI01000094.1_pt1 | contig 88677 bp, 78 predicted proteins | sample 1672131 | NCBI WGS metagenome assembly OLOI01 (sample SAMEA3136651, study PRJEB25190) | human gut metagenome
GAGTAATTCTATCTTACATCAGTTTGAAGGTTTACACAAACTTTGGGATACTCCCTAAACAATGGCTTAACCACAGAAATCTGCTGTTAAGCCGCATCAATTTTCCGGGTCTTTTATATTTTTTGCACAAAAAAAGGGCTATCTTTTCCCGATAGCCCATAATTTTACCATTCCCTTAAATTACTCGAAAGTTACATCTATATCAGAAACCGCATCCGTTTCTTCCTCGGTGGAAAGTTCAAATTCCTCTGTTTCTTCAGTCTCTTCCTGCTGTCCGGCATCTGCTGTTTCTGTAGGGGCTGTGATATCAGCTGTACCAGTAGAACCGTCAGTGAAGATAGTGGCTTTATTTTCGCCAATGGAATGAGCTTCCTCCTCTATTAGGTTCAGCCATTTATCGTCATTGATATCTAAATTAAAATGATTACAATAATCATAAAACTGATTTTCAGGCATTTTACTGGATTTTAATATACCATCTAATAAAAATCGTTCATTTGAGCTTGCCTGTACGATCATAGAAGTCAAATTAATACCTGCTGCATTTTTATACTGCACAACTGCAATAGCTTCATATTTATTTTCAGGATCTGTTTCATTTCCAAAATGTCCGATATCTTCAAAGAAAACGGAAGCTGCTTTACCAAGCTCTTCTCCTGTAGCCTCCCATCCGTCACCGCCATATCCATTAAATGCTCCTGGATGCGATGCTAACGGATTAATAGTAGACATTTCATCTTCGTTCCATCCACCAAGCATAACACACATAATGTTTCTTGAAGCTCTTGCTGCTGCATCCCTCAAAAGCCCATCAGCCCATTCACGTGCTGGATAACTCGGATAATCTTTAAAGAAATTTCTGTGATCCGGGTTCTGTCTAAGGTCATTCATTACCTCGTGAGCGGCCTGTCCTGCTACGGTATCCATAATCAGTCCATTCAGAATCTCTTCATAAGTATAATCCCCTACATGGTAGGTAACAGAATCTTCTTTGTAATAAGTTCCAGTCGGCTCAACTGGAAGTTTTGTCTTAACTGTAAATGTCACATATCCTTTGGACACTCCAGTGATATTTCCATATTTGTCAATCGTGGCTACAGACGGATCACTGGATGAAAATGTCAGGTATTTCTCTGCTTTTTCCGGGCTGTATTCACTGAGTCCTTCATTCGGGTTGATCGTTTCACCAACCCCAACGTTTCTTCCTTTTGTGGCAACATCTTCCGGAGCTTTAAAACCTACCCCATCTGCATACTCATCATTATACTGAACTTTCACGGTATATCTTTTAGATGCACTCAAACATGCGCCCCCTGCTGCAAAAGGAGTTTTGGATGTAACTGTGATAGTCACTTTTCCTGCTTTTAATGGAGTGATAGTTCCATTTTTATCAACAGTAGCAACGGAATCATCACTCGAATCATAAGTAAAATCATTCCTTGTAGTTTTGCCTGTGGATACCCATTTTACATTACAGTCTTTAGGTTCTCCTATATACATAGTATCATCTGCTGTCTTTTCAATATAGAGGGCTGTTACATAAGATACTTCCGGTTTTGGTGTTTCCGTCGGAGTAGCTGTTGGTTCCGGCGCCTTGGTTGGCACCGGTGTCGCTGTCGGTTCCGGTGCTTTCGTTGGCTCTGGTACTTTCGTAGGATCCGGTGTTTTTGTAGGTGTCGGTGTTGCTGTCGGTTCCGGCGCCTTGGTTGGCTCTGGTACTTTTGTTGGTTCCGGAGCTTTTGTCGGCACCGGCGTCGCTATTGGTTTTGGTGATTCAGGTTTCTGTGTCGGAGTTACAGGCTTTGCTGCTGTAGCTTTATTTCCTACTTTAACAGTAACTGTTTTTGATGCCTTATTATATACACCAGATGTCTTAGCGTAAACTGTAATCTTCACGCTGCCAGCTTTCAGTGCCTTCATATTTCCCTTCTTATCAACTGTTACAATCTTTGGATTTGAGCTTTTATAGGTAAGGCTGGTCTTTGCCTTTGCACTCAGGTTCTTTCTCTGGCCTAAGGTAAGTATCTGGTTGGCGGCTGTGATCTTCTGGTTCTGTTTTACCACTTTTACCGTGATGTTCTTCTTCACGGTCTTATATTTTGACTTCTTTGCAGTAATGGTTATCTTTACTGTTCCGGCTTTCTTTCCGGTCACAACACCCCTGCTGTTTACCATGGCAATTTTCTTATTGGAAGTCTTGTAGCTGAGCTTCGCCCCTTTTGTTGCTTTCGCATTGATCTTTACAATCCTTCCTGCATACACTTTCTTATTGGATGCTTTTAAGGACACTTTTTTTGCTGCTGCTTCCACAGAGGTTGTGATCATCGGGATCTCTGTCCCTGTTACTGGCGGAACGGCACCGACTGTCAGAGACAACACTACTGCTACTGCTAATGTTTTCAATTTCTTACTTTTCATATCCATCCTTCTTTTCGTATATTTTTCTTTATGTGATAGTTTCGAAAAAATTACTTTGTTTTCACAGTTTTCACCTTACTCCATCCGGTGTACCAGATTTTATTTCCAACTTTCTTATAACTTCTGATACGCACATAATAGCGTTTTTTTGCAGGAATATTTTTAATAGTAACACTTTTCTTTCCGGCACTGAGTCTAACGGTTTTTATATTTGAAGAAAAACGTTTCGAAGTACTGTATTGTACCTGATATCCCTGGTTACCACCAGTTTTCTTCCAGTACACGGCCATCTTTTTCTTCTGAGCTTTTACAGAACTTAAGGATACACCTTTAAGATTAATTTTAAATGTATCAGATCCGGAATATTTTGCATAACTGCCCTTTCCTTTCACCGTAACAGTTCCGTAGCCCACATTCTTATTATTCTTGTAGGATACGCTGTAATACTTACTGGAGATTTTTTTATTTCCGGCATATACGGTAACAGATGGCTTCTGAGCTTTTCCATTATATGTTACGTTTTTTGTTTTTACTGTAAACTTTGTAGAAACAGGTTTTACCAGTTGTACTGGTTTCGGTGCAGCTATAGGCTTTACTGTTTCTGGTTGTTTCGGCGGCTGGGTTGGTTTTGCCTGTTCTGGAGCCTTTGTAGGTTTTGGAACTTCTGTTTGTTTCAGAGGTTCTGTAGGTTTAGCTGTCTCTGGCTGTTTCGGCGGCTGGGTTGGTGCTGCAGTTTCCGTCTGTTTAGGTGTTGGGGTTGGTGTCAGCGCCAGCATATCTTTATAAGATAACTTTACATTTACGTTCACGGTACAAAGTTCTGTAGTCCCTCTGTAGAATACGGTAAATGAGCCAGCTCCTGCAGCTTTAGTAGTGATTCTTCCCTGTCCATCGACATCAATAATGCCAGGTGTATTATTTCGATAAGTAAACAAACTTGGGAAATCAGCAGTTGAATATCCACTGTTGCCATTTCCGCTATAATCAGCAAATTCAAATGGGGTGTCTGTTTTTTTATTCAGTCCTTTGATAGTGATATTGCCACCCGCAAAATATTTTACTTTTGCGCGGATATCTCTGGTGTTTGTTCTGGAACCGGAAACACTTCCTATAGTATTTCCTACTGGAGCGTTTGATACAACAAGAACCCATTCCCTTTTGCCATGGTAGGTTACAACACCGATACCACAGTATTTGTAGTTTTTGGTATCGGTAAGCAGAGGTCTATGCCCATTAGAGTTATACCATACCGTATAAGTACTCTGGGCATCTGCAAGACCTTCTGCGATGTCTTCCTGCATAAAGAAATCATTTGAATAATCTCCATACTTATCAATATAAGTTCCGGATAAAGCTCCATATTTTTCCTTGTTATAAACTAAAGACAGATGAGAAAAGTAAACACAACACTGAGCAGCCCTTTCCATAGCCAGGTCCATCAGTCTGTCATCCAGGATGTACTCATACTTTCCTGCCTCCGCACGGTTTTTGTTTAGGATTTCGAAGAACTCCTGTGCCATGTCATATTCTTCCTGCACGGTGATTGGTACCGTGATAACGGTGCCTCCGTCTGTTTCAGCGTTGACCGGGAGCAGGGTGACGGATGTTAGCGTGAGTACCACTGCCAGCAGGATACATAAGGTGTGTTTTAACCTCTTCATATATTTTTTCTCCTCTTATCAATATATGCCTGATTTTCATTATCAGGCATACATTGAGATTTGAATTCTTACAAATTCATATTTCGCTTATTTAAACTGTAAGGAGATAATTTCTGTCTGCTGTGTAGCTGTATTCATCACATAAGCACCTACTGTAAATCCTGACCCACCTTTCACAGGTACTTTTGAACCATTTTTAATATTCTCACCTTTTCTCCATGTCTTTTGGGCATAGTCCATGGATAACAATTTCCATCCCTTTTTCATTTTAATTTTGACTGCCGTCTTTTTTCCTGCATATTTGGAATATTTGAAATTCATGTAATTATTGGTATTGAATTTTTTTCCTGAAATTGTTGTCTTTCCAACTTTTACCGAACTAATTGGATTCGCATATTTAGACACAGTCACTTTACAACGATAGTTTTTTGATCCTTTTTTTATAGTAATCGTTGCTTTTCCCGTTTTCTTTGCAGTAACTACAATATTTTTCAATTTTACTTTTACTGTTGCAACCTTTGGATTACTTGATTTTACAGACACTTTAGCGTTTTCTATGTATGCAATATATGATGTGTTAGCATAAGGATTATTCTTTACAGACTGTTTAGAATACAAAGTCATTGTCATATTTTTCGGAATATACAGTCCGATATTACTTCCTGCAAATGCAGGTGTTGCAGTCATCAGTAACATAACTGTTACCATTACGATTGTCATTAATTTTTTACATACTTTTTTCATCTTTTCGTTTCCTCCTAGGTATTTGATTGTTTCAGTTGCATCTTTAACTGACTATCCATTTCTTGCTCTTACATGCATTTAAACAATTCCTCCTCTCCGTTCTTTTACCTATTAGACACGTAACCCCTCCTCCAGGTTTTAAATTTTTAATTATTTTCAAGAATTTTTCTGTTTTTTTGTTTTTACTGCACGACTCGCATACAATAGGAAACTGGATCTGAGTACTAGACTAATATATTTTTCACTAATCTTTTTAGTTCTGGAACATTTCCTCTATCTCTTCATCTGTAAATTCTGCATCTGGGAGGCTACTGGACATAAAGTCCTGCATTCTCTGAATATCTGAAGTAGTTATTTCCCGTCCGCCAACATTAATGGATTGTTCCACTGGTATTTCAGTAAGATACTGAGCACTTGCCCAACCAGTCTGATCACTCTCTGGAATAATAACTTCTATCCAGCTTCCATCCTCACTTTTATTTCCATTGGCATCACAAACAGTACCATCTTCAAGTTTTTGAACTATCTCTGCATCTGCCTGGGGTTCTTTTCGTATATTTAATCTGGTTCCACCTGTTATTACTTTATATTGTTGTTTGTTTTCTTCTGTTGTTACTTCTGTATTTTGATTCTCTGCAGTTTCTGTATCTGGGTTCTCAGATAATAGATTTGTGGAAGTATCTCCATTATTGTGTGTGATCAAAAGTTGAACCTGAGCTTCTTTATCAGACATATTTCCAAACCCAGTATTGTGTTCAGGAAGCCCATCATCTTTCAAATATAAAATTCCATTAAAATTTAATTGTTCTACATTCCCATCTATATCTTTAAATATCGCCAAAAAGAATCCCTTTTTCCCATGCTTTAATTTTGAATCATTACCAAAAGCCCCCACTATTTTGCCTGAATATTCCCCTTTATCAGTTACAGCTACTACCTCTGCTGATTTATCTACCCATCCCAATGAAAAATCATTAGCAGCGGTATTCTGGTAATTTATCTTCATAATACGAGAAAATGGCTGATCCACACTCAAAATCAAACCATCTGTGCTTCCTGTTCCTGTAAATCTGGGCAGTGAACTCACATATGTTATTCCTCCTACTGCCAATGCAATCAATACACAAAGGACAATTAACCATTTTTTATTCCGTTTATAATTTACTTTAGATGTGTTTCCATCGACACCTTCCTGCTCTTCTTTCGATTTAATGAGCATATAAATCTGCGCATTATGAGCACTTCCATTTCTTTCCCAAATCGTTGACCTCTCACAAACCACCTGTGCAGCTGGATTATTTTCTTTCCATTTATTTACAGCCTTATTCGCATCGAAAGTATACCATCCAGAATGCCTTTTCACTTCTACAACGGCATACTGATACGGATTACACTCTTTATCTATTTCATACTGGAGTTCTATGCTCGTTATGACAGAACGATAAGTAAACGCCCCAATTCCTTTTCCAAGCTCTACATTCATCGTTACATTTTTTACATTTGGATTCTCTGCCAACCACTGATTAACCTGCTTAATCGTACCTTTATGTCCACTACTAAAATATTTACTCTGTTTAGGAAATTGACTCTTACCACATATACCACAATATTTATTTCCAGGTGCTATTTCAGCTCCACAATATCTACAATGACTGCTATTATTTGTGTCTGTTTTTACAATTGCATTTCGCACTTCCGCATCAAGAGATTCCTTTGTCCTCGGTAGAAAATCATAATGAGTAAGTGTTTTTTTATCAGATATTATAAGCCATACCCAAATAAAAATATCTAACGCAATTACACCAACTATCACAAATCCGAAATTTCCCATTTTTTTTCCTCCCCGCTGCTTTCAATCGATTAAAAAAATTTTCTTTTTATATAATCACTTTTCAAATTCACTGAACGGATTAAATGAAATATTCATCTCCATATCAGAATATTTTTGTTCCATTTCATTTAGCTTACCTGTATCTTCTCTGTTTACTTTTGTATCAACTGTAAGTGATTCCACCGTTTTTAGGCTTCCATCTTCTAACTTATATACACTAATCACATGATACCCGGCACCCCCTGTTGCTCTATGACAAATAAGATTTCCTTCCACAAGCCATGCACCTTCACGATAATTTGATGACTGAAATATTTTCTTTATCTGTCCATCTTTCTGTATATATATATCATAAACAGCTCCATCAGAATTAAGTATTACCAGTTCATCTGATCCATTCTCATCCAGATCTAATTCCGCATAACCAACATATGAAAGCTTGTCCGTTCGGTCTTGATTACGAATGATATCTTGCATTCCCATGTTCGTTATTCCATCAGAGAGCATCTGTTCATACGTCTCTTCTTTTTCAAGAACTGTTTTATATCTTTCTATTACATCATCATATGAGGTGAACTCCGCTGGAATATATCCCTGTGCTTTAAGCTCTTCTTCTGCATTTGCTATCTCTGCCTCCATATCTGTACTTTCTTCCGCATTTTCTTCTACACCACCGGCACTTTCCTTTGAAGAAGCAGAAGCATCATCCGATGACGCCTCTGCTTCTACATATCCATTATCTCTGTATTCCAGTGTAACAGCCTGAGGTGTACCACTATACACCGAAGAAACTATTGAATAATTTCCTTCATCATAAATCTGCGGAATCGTGATCTGGCACAGCAGATCTTCTTCTGACGCATTTGCTACTGGATCTGTGAACTCACTTTCTATAGCTCCATCCAGTCCTTCTGCTCTTTTGCAGGAAAATCCTGTTCCCGTATAAGTGTAGGAAGCTCCGCTGTTTCCTGGATCTGCTGAAAATGCCGCCATCGCTTCTTCGACGACATATACAGTCGTTCCACTGCACACAACTTTTACATTTGGGAAAAACTCTGTAATATGCACTGCATACGCATCTCCATCAGCGGTTCCTCCCTGTAATACCAGATTTCCACCCTGTTCTTTATAAACTTCAAAGTACAGAGCAGCATCCATTTTTCCATTATTTAGGAAATCCTGTTCTCGAGAATTTAATACTGCCAGAAGATATTCTTCTTCCCCATCTCCGTCCATATCTCTTTTTATGACTCCGACAACTCCTGTTGGAGCTTCAGACAAGCTGATGCCTGCATCCGGTCCATTTTCCTGATAAATGACGCCACCTGTATATGTTACCTCATAAGAAGTTCCACCTATGTACTGATATCCTGTAGATTCTATCTCTTCTCTGACAGTTTTGACCGGCTCCGGTGTTGGATACGGCGTCACTGTTGGTGTTGCGGTTGGTTCAGGTGTTGCGGTTACTTCCGGCTGTAGACTCTCTGTCGGATTTTCTTTTGGTTTCTCTTCCGTATCCAATGCTTCTTTTTCTATTTTTTTATCAGGCTTCATATGCTGATAGCCAAAATAAGCTCCTGTACCTATAACCGCAACTGCCGCTGCACCTGCCAATAATCTGAAAAGAAGTCCCTGGCTGGCTGAGCTTCCTGTTTTCATGGCTGACGATGCTTTTTTCAACAAATCACTTTCTTTGGACTGTCCTGGACTGTTTTCTGTCTGGTCTCCACTCTCACTACCCTGTGACGTATCAGCACCAGATTCACTTTTTCCATCTCCTGTGTCCGGCTCTGATTTTGACTCAGCAGAATCAACACTATCACTTTTCTTTTTTGCTGCTCCTTTTCCTAAAATATATTTTTGACGTATTGCGTCAAAGATATCCTTATCCGGCTGTTCATACAGATTTCTAAGCAGCCAGATAAAGAACGGCAATGGTGCAAGGCTGTAGAGTTTGGTTCCGTTCTTTTCCAGTTCAAGAACTTTACTCTGTATTTTTTTGCGTCCATAATTCAACCGGCTTTTTACTGTGTTTTCACTACATTCCAGTTCTTCTGCTATTTCTGATACGCTCATCTGGTCATAATAAAACATTCCGATAACAATTCTCTGTTCATCCGGAAGCACATCCAGAATTTCTTTTACCAGACGACTTGTCTCCTGCTGATCAATAGTTGCTTCCGGCATATTTTCTATCCGGTTGTCCTCGACATTTAGAACATTCTCCGTTTCTACAGATACCACAGATGCCGTATAAAGCACCCGGCGGTTCCTCAAAGCATTCAGGGTCTTATTGTGGGCAATACTTCTGCCCCATGCGCGGAAACTATTGCTTTCTTTCAACTGCTCTAGTTTCTGAAATGCTGTGAGATAAGTATCCTGCAGTACATCCATAATAAGATCATTATCTTTCGTAATTGACAGTATTGTAAAATACACATCACTATATGTACGGTTATAAAGCTCCTGCTGCGCTGTTTCTTTTCCCTCAATTGCCTGTTGTATCAGTTTTTCTGAAAATTTAAAGTCAGCCCCACAATAAGGGCATTTCTCTGCTGATTTTTCAACATACTTTTGGCATTTATAGCATATCATTATTCTCTCTCCTTCATTTGTTTATCTATTAGACACATAAAGTATCCTCAAGGTTTTAAATTTAAAATAATTTTTTAATTTGTCATTTCAGGAAATGGGTAGTCCTGATTTATACTATAATTTGCGCAAAACTGGACTAATACTAGTCCCATTATAACATTTTTCTTCCTTAAAATAAATAAAAAGGACTAATTTCGGTTCTATTTTTATCAGGGAGAAATTCTTTATATGGCAGAACAGAAAATCAAACAAATTGGCATTGATATTGGTGGAAATATACGCCGGATCCGGCTGGAAAAAGGTTATGGTCAGACTGAATTTGTCAGAATGCTGCAATTGCAAAACGTGGACATCACCAGGGAAACGCTTGTCAAAATCGAACGCGGAATCCAGCATATTACCGGATCCCAGCTCAGAGGAATAAGGGATTGTCTTGATACTTCCTATGATGAGTTATTAAAATAATATATCTCCACTTACATAACAGATGAATTATAGCCCCCAAAATGCTAAAATTCTATTCCCCTTTTCTTTAGACTGAGTCTGCCTTCTTTTTAATAAACTTTATAATTTATATTGTCGCTTTCTTTCACTTGTGTTAAACTGATTGATAATCAGATTAGAGCCAACGTAGGAATAGTCTGGTGGTTGTTCCTTCCGGAAACGGAAAGGAGAAAATATATGAACACATTAGAAGTATTAACTCTTGTGCTTGTGATTTTTGCAGGCCTTACATATATCGACAACCACCGTAAGTAAAAAAATGGCTACCTCCTACGCCAATAGGAGATAGCCGTGTGTAATTTATAAACCCAGTTTATAAGTTTCCGGTGACAACCATCGGACACTCGAAAATCCTTTGGCTGCTTCTAAGCTGATTATAACTCATCCGCTTCCAAAAGGCAAGCGGAAAAGTTGAAATGGGGATATTCCGGCATCCTCATTTTTATGCTCTGCAGATCATCCGCTATGGATACAGAGTTTGAATGCAACACTCTATGAAAATGATATCCTTTTGCTGATTTCCTTTTTCCATTTAAGACCTTATTAACAGATGAAGGATACAATCCCAGCTCCCGTGCACAAGCCTTTTGATTCCAGTAAACAGTTTCATTTTCTTCACATATAAAAAATGGTACATATGTAGAATTCGCCCACACAATTCGCTCAACCACATCTCCGTAATTCATATTATACTTCCGATCACACCATTCCAAATTGCTGAGTCTCGCGTCCATTTTATTTTGGTTTTTATGGTTAATTTCTGGAAGATTATTCGGATTAGGCAAAAAAGCTTTTGCAACTAATAGATGAACAGAAAAAGTTTTCTGCTGGCCTGCTCCTATCTGGAGTACAACTGCTGCATAATCTCCTTTTTTTCTGGGAAAGGCAGTAAAAATACGGCCTGTCTGTTTATTTCTTACCCGTCCAAGTGTTGAAACTTCGTATCTTTCAGCCACATAAGAATTATATTCTATTGTTTTAAAACGCTCAACTTCTTCCATAATCATACCCCTTAACGCTACAGTCAGAAGTATTTTTTCTTTTTGACTGTAGAAATAAAAAGGCAGTCATGATATAGAAGCCTGCGCACAGGTGTTACATCGAGATGAACATAAAATTTTTGAAAAAAGGTACTCCATAAAACATAAGTTTTACTTGCAACAAACAGTTTTTAATATCATTCCTGCCTTATGAGTATTATTATGGAAGCCCATTTATCCCATGCATCCCAACATTCCTGATGATGGAATTTTTATGTTTTATTCCAAATTGCAGAATTTTTCTTTTGCCAATTCTACTGATTCACGAAAAATTTTTTCCACCTCTGGAATTTTAAAGAAATTAACAATGTACCGATCAACCTGCGAGGTGCTGTAGTTGATCTTATAAGAAATTTTCACTCTCGTCATGCCTCCAAGTACCGCCATAGCCACACTGGACTGTTGTGCACTTCCTACAACTCTTGCTGATAAATCAATTGTACGTCGAATGATCCAGAGTTTTTCAGAAATTTCTACCAGAATCGACTCTGTTACAGCCTTACTACGTGCACACACTGCAATACAAATGGTGTTCATAGTATTTTTCTTCTCAGCACATAAATCCTTCTGTTCTTCAAACTTCAGCATCTGTATACAAAGGTCCTTATATTGATCTTCATAAAATTTCAGCTGTGCCTGGAGGCTACGATACTCCAAGAAGTCTTCTTTTCTAAATTCAATCTGTCCGTTTTTCATACACAAGTTCTCCTTCCTTGGCGTCACTATAGTCAGTAAAAATTCTAATAAAATCATCAAGCGAAAGGCTAACAAGCGTTTTTTCCCGTTTCTTTTTTTCCATATTAAAAATACTCCTTTATTGCTTCGATATTTGCAGTTACCAAATCTTCCACTGAAACAGAAGATTTATATGCATCAAGTAATTCTTCATAAACCCACTGTTCTGACACTTCTCGAACAGTTTTGTTATCATACAAGATCCATCTGTGACCTACACGGTCATAACCGATCGTTCGACTAACCGTTTCATGACCTGTATCATCTTTTATGCGAATCTGGAGACACACTTCTCCTATTTCTGTTTTGCAGTCATACTTGCTAATGTGTATATGCAAATCTTTTGGTACAGTTCTCATTAAAAATTCTCCTTTCTTTAGGCAGAATTGCACTGGGACCTTGAGTACTTAATCTTTATATGCTTTTATCAAAGTACGCAATGTTCTTATGTATAACCTTAGCCTATAATATATATGGATACGGTTACAAACAAGATAAACAATTATTCTGCTTTTCAAACTAATAAAATTATACAAATTGCGCATTTTTAATAACCTCTAATAATAAAAGCTCAAACCTTTGTGATCAACAAGCAATGTCTTGGTTGACTGATTTTAACAGCCATTAAAAAATATTCGCTGTTAAAATAATAAAAACACCTCAAGGATAGCAGCTGTAGCATTCATAGCTTTCTAAATGACTTGTAGCTTTTAACTTTCAACAAATGCGACAGCATTGACTACATGTTTGAGTAATTAGACCATACAGGCTATTAAATAAAATTAACAGCCTGTATGGTCAGAGTAGCTCAGAGCCCCAGTTTTGTTCTTTTTAAACGTTACAAAAACCAAAGGTCAATTGTTCGTTTTCTTTTGGCTCAAGCTTCTGATCTGGTCTTGCTTTGTTTTCTGGAACTACCGTTTCTTCTGTCTTTGCAAATGGCTTGGTATATATATACCCCGCTCTGCCCTTTACTTTTTTGACATTACAACTCTCTTCTCCCTGTATCATTTGGAGAAATTCTTTGTTCTGAGGCTTTCGAAGCATTACGTTTAGCACATTTTTGCTAATACCAGTCGCATCTGCCATCTCCTGCATAGTGAAAGTTTTGCCAGTTGGCAGGGAAATCCACCACTCATACGCTTTATTCATGTGCGTCCCTTTTTTCTGAGTTGGTTTATATCGTGGATTCAACACAGATTCCAGGTAAACATAATCTTCTGCTTTCCTGCTGTCACTCCCGAAATGTTCCATCACCATTCTGAATATCCTTTCAAAAAAAGTTTCTTCCTCCGCATCATAGGTTCCCTGTTCTCGTCCATAGAGAGCCCATATTACCGTTATATCGTAATTTTTTCTAGTCTCCGGGTTCGTGCTGCTGTCGCACCACCCTCTGATTCTCAACCGATTGATTTCCTGTACGATATTGGTGATTGCTGTACGGACAGTACAGTCCTCAACTTCCATTCGGAAATCAGAGCAGTCCGCATTATTCGTAAAAATAAGCTGCATCTGTTTTGCACGATAACCCTCTTCCAGATTCAATAATCTAGTTAACAACTCTCTATTCCTAGTGCACATTTGTTCAAAGATTACTTCTGATGATAAAATTGATATTCCTATCTTGCATAAGAGAAAACAATCCTGATAAATGTTAGAACCTGTCACCAGCTCTGATCCATATGTAGCAAATGGATTGCTGCTTAATAGCACAGGTTCCGTTCCATCTGGCATATAATCTTTCGAACATGCTAACCCTGTTTCAGCGACCGCTTTTGTACAGCCTCTATATCCTGATATCATTACTTTGTCTGAGTTAACTCCGTTCGGATAACCGGCGTTTATCGTCTCTTTCAGCCTCATACAAAGTTTTTTCTGCCTGTCTGTATCCTCCAACAGATAGCTTTTACTTGATTTCTCATCAACCTGTACAAACTGCACATGCGTCATCGGTTTATCGTAACTCCTCACATCAAAGATATCCGCATTGTCATACATCGGATTATATGCAGCTGTACCATCATACAAAAAAGTAAGCATCTCCTTATGTGGCAATCGTTTAATGTTATACCTGCAACAGTGTATCTTGATCTGACCATTCTTGTCTTGCTTATCGTCGCCATAATTTGATGCCTGCAGAAAAACAACATTATCTTCATCAAAAACATCCAGAAATTCTTCTGCAGTCATTGACTTATCTTTTCTCACATGTTCCGTATTCTCATACATATTTGCACGATTATTCTTTAATGCTTTCTGCAGTTCTTCAAAAGCATATGCTCTTCCTGCAGCTTTCAAAGCCTCATTTGCCATGTCTTTCAAATTACTTCTTGACTGTCCCGAATACATGTTTTCTGAAAAATCAATAATTCTTACAAAAGTAGTGATTACTGTATCATGCCTCATTTTTTCCGGATTGCCTTTCATCATTGTGAGAATCTGATCCGCTTCATTAAAAATCCTATTGTCAGCAGCAGATCGAAGTGCTTTTTTTATCTTTTTAATTTCATCTTTTACTAAGACAACCTGTTCCCGGATACTTGTCCAGTATTCTTTAACCGCATTCTCCGCTACTTTTCTACGTTCCTTGCGTCCCAAGTAAAAATCTATATGCATCTGTCCGTCTTTTTTCGGACTGTTTTTCAAGTCCGGAAGGTGGATCTTATTTATTCGATCCACCTCACACTTCAGATCATCAAGCAATATTTCCGCATATATTTCCGCTTTTTCTGCTGCCTTGCCAATGCCATCTTCCCATTCACACTCTGGTCGGATTGATTCGCGGATAATCCCAGCATATCTTTTAAGATCTGAATAATACCAGTCTCTTATTGTGACATCCTCAAATGCTTCATCGCAGACAAATAAGTCTCGATATCTCCGCTTGCCCCATCTATAGCACTGGAGCGCATTAAGCCTTGCATCATTATTAAGCGCCAGATATCGTTGAGTAGACATTGCAATCAGATAAGCCCTCGACATATTTCTCCACTCATTTGCTTTTACTTTGTTGCCATCCGATAAATATGAAATATCTGTACCATCCTCAATCCATGAACCATACTTATTCCGTGTACTTGCAATATCATCTGCCAATCTTTGATTACTATTTGTAATCAAAATCATATTTAACATTTGATCAGCCGACTGAACTGCAATTCCATCAAGCAGGGTGCTTTTTCCCTGCCCCGGATTAGCACCCTCAACAATAATTTTGCCTTTCGAGACATCCCTGCCAAATACTGCATGATTGTACATGATTTCAAAAGCTTTTCTCCTTTCTGAACTCCAGGTGTTTACATACGAAGGAAATACATGAAGTGCTAATGCTGTTTTAAAATCTGCCAATTTTTTCATATATCCACCTCAATTCCTTTTCAGTCAAATGGAATTTCTCCCGCTGCAGGCACCTGCATGAATTCATCTCTGTAGTTGTAGTCACCCTGTGGCCGCTGTCTTTGAGTATTGTTCTGGAAGTTAGCACGACCACCTGTCTGCTGATTATATCCACCAGAAGGATAATGTTCTCTCTGCCGACTATTTTCATCATTAGTCAGCAGCTGATCTGCTGGATTTCCTGTCTTCGGATTCCTTGTCAAGAACTTAATGCGGCTGACTATAATATTAATGCCAGTCTGCTTGTGTCCGTTCTTGTCAGTATAATTGCTAAGCTGACACTCTCCGATAACAATAATTGCCATTCCTGTAGCTCCATACTGCTGCACATAATCGGCTGTCTGCCCAAATGAGATACAATGGAAATAATCAATATTCCCCTTATCCATCATGCGGCCAGATGCAACGTTAAATGTTGTCATTGTTGTACCAGTTTTAGCTTGTTTCTTTTCCGGGTTCTGAGCAAGTCTGCCCTCGATGATAATTTCGTTCATAATCGTCTCCTTTTCTAACGAAAATACTGTTTTTATCTGTTACACTTTTAATATGTTATTTGGTTGGTGAAATAATTTTACAAACTGGGATGCGTGGTATATAATGTAGATATGGGCCATATGAGGAGGATTAGATATGTTGCATTTATTTTTTTTCGGACATGATTTGACCATATTGGATAAATCAGAAACATGTAAAATCCTTAAACTTTTCAATTTAAAAGAAGATAAAAACAAATCTTGTTTACAATGTTTTCTGCCACAAGATTTCAACTCATTCTGTAATATTAGTTCAGTGCCTTCCGCTATAGCAGATTACAATCACATCCTTTCATTTGTTTACAAAAAAACTGTAAATAAACATAAAAACTTACAGCCAAACGAAATTTGCCTGTATTTTATTTCCTTAGAGGATCTGAGTCATGACTCAGATCAGGCAATTTCTGCTATAAGTTTCCTAAAGAATCTTCATTTTCACATTTATATTTTGAATCAAAAATTTAACATGGAATTATCCAGGGAAGATATTTGTAGAATAAGAAAGAATTTTAGACCAAAGGCACAAAAGAACGTACATCCTATTCCTTTAATAATGTACCTTTTAACATTGCACGCAGACAAAAATATAACCTATAACGCTTTAGCTTGTGCATCTGGCATTAATGTAAATACCTTAAAATATCATGCCTCAAACCACCCCACTCTGACTGATTTTGCATCACCAGAAGTTAATGCCAAATTTTCTCATGGGAATTTATCCGAATATGAACTGCAAAAAATCAAAGCACTTCGTTATAATCTTACAGAAGAAAATGCAGAGCATTGGCTTCCATATATGGAATTATAAAAAGGGCTCCTATGTAGTAGTTTCTACTTTCATAGGAGCCTTCTATTAACTTACATAAACATTATTCATCTTTACCACAGCGCTTTCTGCATAATTCTCCTTATTTATGGTCATTGCATTTATCCATCTAAGTTCTAGTTTTCTAGTTCCATCTTTAGCGGATCCAATCCAATAATGATGCCAATGACTCTTTCGCACATGGCACCTTTTTGTATGGCCTTTTTGTCCCTGTCTGTGCTTTACAACTTCATGTGAGCATATTTGTGGATATTCTCCAAATTCCGAATATATTATTTTGGGCTCTTTTTCACCGCAATTCCAAACTCTGGCTTCGCGTATTTTATCCTTAATATAATTCTCAGACGATGGAGCTCTATATCTTTTTTTCTGTTCTGAATCTTCTTCTATTTTTGCATTAGTACAGCATACATACAATAAACATTGTATTATTTTCCCCATAATTTTTTTCTTAGGTGCTTCAAGTTTGTCAATCTGATTTTGTATACTTTTAGAATCGCATAACTCAAACCAAGCATCCGCATAAAAGATTTGAGCTAGCAGATGAATCCTTAATCCTTTACGCCCATCCTCATGTTCTTCTTTTACTACCAACATCCCTTCCAAATTGTCAAATCCATTAAGATCAAAATAAATACATGGATATGGAAGCTGATTTAATATTTCGGTTGGGATATTAAAATCTGGCTTTTGTTCAAATAACACTTCCAACATTTCTTTATAAAAAACAAAAATTTGTTTATTTGTTCTCCATATTGCCATTGTCAATAGAATACTTGCACATGCATATGAAGTTTCTTCATCTGGAAGATTAAATTTCAACATAAAATGTATCAGTTTTTCGTAATATTTATAAATCGGCACTACACCATCATTGATATCTGTCATCTTAAAATCAATCATTTTCCAACATTCTGGAAAACCGTAATCATACCAATCAATTATCCGAAACGGAACTGGCATTGTATTTTTTTTACTCATGGCTGGTCTCCTTCACTTTTGATTATCCCCTCTGTATAAGGATTTTTTCCCATTCTTTATACTTGTTGTCAATATCTTCCAGATCTTCCAACAGTTTTTTAACGTTAATCAAAACATACGGAGGCTTATTTCTCATTAAACGTCTTAAATTGAAATAATCAATCCTATAAGCCCCTGACAGTTCCTGCATTGCCTTACCGATCAAAAATCTACGTTGCACCATTTCTCTATCAGCATATACATCAGCCATCCACTCTGCAAAATCTTTGTCACCATTTTTGCAGTTCTGTTTGATATACATATTGATACATTCTCCCACAACCTCTTCCGGCAAAATTCCAAGATCTTCGCCTGACAAAATCTCACTATAAATGAGTTCATCATCTTTCAGAAATAATCTCTTTTCAATATTTGAAAGGTTCTTCACCTTTTCTAAAATTCTTTCATTATTCATCATCCTATCCCCCTAACGACATTAACTATTAGACTTCCTTTTTCGCAATCACTGGATTCCCAGTGATTGCGCTCTTGAAAAAGCAACTAATCGTTACCCTTCATGGTAATTACTTCCACGATATTGCGATTCTCATCATATGCGACACATACTGTAGTGGAATTTAAAACAGGTACATAGAAACCTTCAGTATTATATTTTCCATAACTTCCTTCAACTGACCGTATCTCTGTTTCCCCTTTTTCTTCTACTGCATACTTCTCTATGATTTCTGCAAACTTGTTCATAGTTTTCAGTCCATCGTATTTTTCACCAATGATTTCCTGCTTAAAAATCTTGATTGCATGGTCAATGGTACAGATTTCTTTTACCTCGCCAATTTTTCCTTCTGCGTCAACGGTAATCTTGAATCTCCAGTCGCCTTCCGGATAATCCAGGTACACATAATGATACGCAGAATCATGTTTGCGATCATCTGCATAACGTCCTTCAATAAGAACAAAATTATCATCAGCAACTGTTGTCTCTTCCACTTCACAGTCAGTGTTAAAAGTGCTAATATGGAACGTGTCCACCTCAATTGTACGATTTTTGCTCATTTCCAGAAGTTCTGCCACCTTGTTAATATCATAGGTGCTTCCTAAAAGAGCGGTTAATATTGTTGCTATTGCGCTTTTACTTGTCTTCGTCATTTCGTTTCCTCCTAATGGTAGATTAATTATTGATAGGTTCTTTCTGTTTGCTTGTAACTTACGTTTTCTCTCAGCTTCCTGAATTCGGCATTCTACTATATACCTGTAAGCTGCCTTATGATTGTAGAGAGTATTTCGTCCAACCTCTGCTTCTTGTGCGATGGCTCCAACAGGTGACAGGGCTATTTCCCTGGTAGTCATGCTGTTCAGCACATTCCAGATTTTTTCTTCATTTGCCCAGTATTCTTTCTGTTTTCGCTCGACCAAATGTTCACAATTTCGCATATTTTTTCCTTTCAACATAAATATATCTGTTATATAATTGTTATGTTGCTAGTAGTACGGTACCGTTGTGTTTAGTATGGTCCAATATAATTAATTTTTCAATTTATAATGGCCTAGATTTTGACAGTATTAGTTTTTTATTACCCGACTGTTGTCAAAATCTTAATTATTACCCGACTGCTGTCAAAATTTCAATTATTACCCGATTACTGTCAAAATAATAAAAAGGGGGATGGAAAAGTGACTGAGATTCCAGCCTTTTTCGGCGCTTATATGTACAATAATTATGATCAGCTAAGGCGACTAAAACGTGATTATCCAAAGAGACTTTCCACCCATACTCCGAGTGGTATTCCATGTGAGTATTACACAATGCCGCGCAATATTTTTACAAAGCCAGCAGGATATACTCCGTATACAGCTCATCAAATTTACGACGTAAACCATGCCGAAGAGCTGGTACGTGTATCTATACGAGTGCCAAAGTATATAGACAATGGAGGAAATATCCATGAAGAAACTATCGCTATGCCAAATGGAAAATATACCCATGACGCATTAAATCTGTTACATCAAAAATTTCGCAATCCAGCGTGGAGTTATGATAATTTACAGAAAGCCTTCCCCCTAGGAAGCAATGCCACAAAAGATGCTTATGAGGTCCTGCTTCCCTGGGCCAGGAAAAATAATGTTTTTCCTCACTACCCTGCTCATTATAGTCATCTGTGGTTCATAGCAGTACCATATAAGGAATCCACTCTAACTTTTTGTACATATGCATATGTGAATGATGAAGAACCTAGCGATTGGGAGTTTTCCCTTTTTGATGTACTTGTTGACGAAAATTTTGAAACATTAAACGAATTAAAAAGATGTGCATATGGAACTAATAAAAAGGCATTCATCTGTATGCCTGCAAATTACACATTATACAAAATCCTACATGATATTTTACCGAATGCTACATATGTATTCGATGAATTTCAATTACTCACAATTACGGAAAAATGTGCTGATGAGATATCGACAGATGCAGAACTTTTTCTATCGAAAAGAACTGACGTATTAGCTATACAAAAAGAATTATATTATAAAAAATGTTCTCCACAAAAAGCGCGATCTGTGTGTTACCCTGTCATCCGATTTTTGAAAGATTATATACTTCCCAAAGATTTAGATTCTGAAAAAGGAAAAGATCAAGATTACCCAAAAAGAAACTATTTAGATTCTTATAAAAAAAGTCTGAATCTTATTTTAAAAGAACAGTCTTATTTTATTGATAACTATTTTAATATAGATGAATTTCACCTTTTTATACCGTTTCAAATAAAAGCATCTATAAAACTTTTTCTTAAGCAAAGAGGATACGCAGCATCCAGATTAGCCTACATGATTTTATCTAATGTGACCAATCTTCCATACGTCGAACCAGCTGCGCAATATTGTATCATTCCTGTCCAGATGGTGAAAGAGGAGCCTACATTGTATGGCGAAGCAGATAAACATCATGATAATTCACTTATATCATCTGTTTTGAGGGATCTGAACTGGATGTCTACCGGAGAGTTCATATACTAATCTTTCTTTCCACCATTGAAATCTTCGATGGTGGTATTTTTTGTCAAAACAATATTATCATCCAGACATTATTAAAAATACGGATGTCACTTACGGCATAACCACAAAAAATGCCATATGCAACATAAACTATATGTCGTATATGGCATAAACAATAGAATGCCAGCCTTGTCCGACTAGCTATACAGTTAAATCGCTGTTTATTTTAAGCCATGCTGCCCTCCCTCGTGTAGACCATTCTGTTACTCAATTTTTGATCCATTTAAAAAAAAGAGAGAATCTCTCTGATTCCCTCCTGATACTTTCATTTATTTCAATTTTATAGGCTCAAATGCTTTTTTCGATATTATTATTTCATATACAGCCTATTCAGTTTTACATCATTTTATACTCTACAATCACTCCAGGAGCCCCTCATCTATCATTTCCCTTCGGATTTCTTTTTTATATTTTAGAAGTGTCGGTTCCGAGATTCCAACAAATTTCATTACCTCTTTATTATCAAGACCACCGCCAAAAGATTTGGAATGTTTCCTGATAACAGCTTTTGCTTCAATAGATTTTTTTGTTATTTTCTTTTTTCCCTCAGTGGCTGATCCACCAATTATTTTTCCATTTCTCCGTGCTGTTTCAATACCTTCTTTTGTCCTATCATGCAAATCATCGACTTCCTTTTGAGACTGTTCAAATGCTTTCCGAATATCTGCACTTGCCTTAGCTTTCATAAATTTAGTGATTGCCTTTGATATATCGCTAACCAACTCTCCCTCTGCCGTTCCGTCTGATTCAATTTGTATTCCGGCACTTTCTAAAGCTTGTTTGTACGATTCAGTATCTATATGCCGTTCTTTAATAAATATTAGGTTGATACCTCTCTCATATAATTCAAAATAGCGTGTTGTACCATCATCTGCATTACGTGCCATTCGACTGACCGAATCGAATACTATTGTATCTCCCTTTTTTACTGTCTTTAATATCTTCTGAAGTTCTTCCCGTCCCTGGTATTTTGTTCCTGTATAAATTTCCCTACGAATATCTGCATCTGGATAAAGCGATAAAATATTTCTTACCTGTCTCTCAATTGATTGTTTCGCTGTACTAACTCGACAATACCCATAGACTTTACACATTCTTTTATCTCCTTTACCACAAATAAATACGTTCGTTATTTTTTGTGGTTCTAGTCTATCTCAAGAAATGCGAAAAAACAAGCATATTCATGATTTTTTTATGTTTTTTGTTTTACGTTATTTTTTAGTATTATTTTTGCTGTATTTCATATGTTTCAAAATCAGACAAAGCTGCTTTTTTATAACCCCGAATTACCATCTATTCCGATACCATTCTGTGTAGACCCTGTTTAAGGTAAATGACATGATTGCCAGTATATTTGCTCGAATCGTATCATCCGGCCAGGTAGCGTAAATTTCACTGCTCGCAACATTTTTTATATAATCTTTGTACCGTTCATAATAATCCGGCGCTGTTGTATCATTTACCGATCCATCATGAACCACGATATATTCCGGTATGACTACTCTGCTCAAAACGATCTCTCCACTTTCATTCACCGGCTTTATCTCAGCTTCTTCTATCTTTGGCGGATATTCTGCAAATAACGTATGGGGTCCGATCACAAGTCTTTCAAAAGATGCTTCTGCCTGAAATGCCATTTTTATCGATTGCTGCGCCACCACGCCTGGTAATACCTGTGTTCCTGCAATTTCTGTATTTTCAAATCCTTCCGCCTGCACCTGAATCGTATACTCCGCATAAGGCTGTTCTTCCACTGGTTCCATACTATATTCCAGAGGTGGTGTTTTTAACTCAAGAGTCGGTGTCTGCCCGGATGAATCCGTACGTACTTCTTCCACCGTCTGTCCACTCTCTCCGGTATAAGAGATCCTCACCAATGCATTTTCCACCGGTCGCGTACCATCTTCCGTAAAAACACTTACCTTCAGCTCGCCCTGATCCGGCTGATCCTGCTGACTTTTTACTTTATTATAAAATTCCACCTGCTTCTCCTGCCAAGAGCTCTCCGTATATTCTATGCATCATGTATCCCGTATAACACAAAAAGACAGATGCATATTCGCATCCGTCCTTCTGTCTGCCATCTGCTACTTTCTATTTTCAGAAGATTTTCAGAATATCATTGTACATAACTACTACCATCAGCACCATAAGTGCCATCAGCCCTGCAAAATGAATCCTGCCCTCAATTTCTCGATTGATCGGTTTCTTCCGAATTGCCTCAATGATCAGAAAAACAAGTCTTCCGCCATCCAGTGCCGGAAGAGGAAGCAGATTCATAACACCAAGGTTTGCCGACAACAGTACTGCCATATTCAGCATGTTCATCCAGAGCATCAGAGTACCTTCACTCTTACTTTCTTCATAAGTTGTACCAATCGCATCTACGACACCTACCGGGCCGCTGAGATTCTGGAATCCAAGCTGTCCCGTAACCAGTTCTTTCAGACTCAGCAGAGTCGTCCTGATCATATATTTTATTTCCAGTGCACCGTATTTCAGTATCCGCAGGCCGGAGGTCTTTGTATAACCAAGGTTATAAGAAAATCCAAGCTGTGGTGTACGATACTCTTTCGGAGTAATTGTCGCTGTATAATCCAGGCCATCTCTGTCATACGTAATCTCTACCGATTCACTCGAAAGCGGATGTTCTGCAAGATATGCATCATATGCCTCACCGTCCGCAATCTCCACACCATTGATTGCCGTGATCGTATCCCCCGGCTGCAATCCTGCCTCCTGGAGTGGCATTCCGTCAATCAGAGATTCCACTGTCATAGAAGATGCATCTGATCTGTTAAATCCCAGCAGGTATCTTACCGATACATCAGGTGTGTATGAAATCGTTTCTGTCCTGCCATCTCTTCTGACCTTCAGGGTAACTGTGTCGCCCTCCTTCAGATCATTCAGATACATATATACATACAGATCTTTTGCAAGATCCACATGATATCCGTCATATTCTGTAATAATGTCTCCATTCTGAAGCCCTGCCTCTGCAGCTGCTGAATTTTTATCCACTTCCAGCACTTCAGCCGGATCATATCCCACAAAACCTACAATGATCACTGCAAGCACAAACGCCAGAATAAAGTTAAATATCGGACCGGCCGCAACGACAGAAATCCTGCCCCATACAGATGCCGCATTAAAGGAGCCCGGAATTTCCTTCTCGGCAGTATCTTCACCCACCATGGCACATGAGCCACCAAGCGGAAGCAATTTCAATGAATATCTGGTCTCTCCCTTCTGAAAACTCCACAGTCTCGGTCCCATTCCAAGAGAAAACTCAGTTACACTGATTCCGTTTAATTTGGCAAATAAAAAATGTCCAAATTCATGAAACAATATGATTGCACTGAAAATAATAATCGCAATCAGAATCTTCAATCTACCACCTGCTTTCAATCCATTGATATGTATCACTCTCTGTTTCCAGTATTTCTTCAAGTCCAGGATTCTCAACAACTTTATGGCGTTCCATAGACTGTCCTATAATGTTATAAATATCCAGGAAACGAATTTTTTTGTGAAGGAATTTACTTACTGCAAGTTCATTTGCCGCATTAAATACTGTCGGCATGGAACCGCCTGCTTTTGCCGCCTGAATTGCCATCGGAAGACCCAGGAACGTATCCATATCCGGTTCTTCAAAGGTAATCTGACCCAATTTGGCAAAGTCAAGTCTGTCTCCATTCAGATATCTTCTGTGCGGATAATACAGTGCATACTGAATTGGAAGCCGCATATCCGGTGTTCCAAGCTGTGCAATGATCCCTCCATCTTTAAATTCCACCATGGAATGTATCACACTTTGTGGCTGTACAACAACCTGGATCTGATCCAGGCTCACATCAAACAGCCATCTGGCCTCCATCACTTCAAGGCCTTTATTCACCAGTGTCGCAGAATCCACGGTAATCTTCTGTCCCATCACCCAGTTCGGATGTTTCAAAGTATCTTCCAGCGTCACTGACTCCAGGTCTTTTCTTGTTTTTCCGCGAAAAGGTCCACCCGATGCAGTGATCAGCAGCTTATGGACTTCTTCTTTATGTTCTCCATTCAAGGATTGAAAAACAGCACTGTGTTCACTGTCTACAGGAAGAATCTTTACTCCATATTCTTTTGCCATTGGAATGATCAGATGCCCTGCAGTTACCAGAGTTTCCTTATTGGCAAGTGCAATGTCCTTTCCTGCACGGATCGCCTCGATCGTCGGGCGAATCCCAAGCATTCCCACGATTGCAGTAACCAGAATTTCTGTATCCGGCATGGCAGCCAGCTCCAGAAGGCCATCCATTCCTGCGACAACCTTCGTATCCGTATCCTGAATCTTCTGTGCAAGTTCCTGTGCCGCATTCTCATCCCAGACAGCAACCAGACGTGGAGAAAATTCTCTTACCTGTTCTTCCAGTTTCTGAATATTTTTTCCTGCACTGATTCCAAGAACCTCAATATCACCATTGGCACGCACAACATCCAGTGTCTGTGTTCCGATAGATCCTGTGGATCCTAATATTGCAATTTTTTTCATGCCCTTCTCCTTTTTAGAGACCAAGAATCATTTTTGCCAGATAATAAATGACCGGTGCCGTAAAGATTACGCTGTCAAAACGGTCAAGAATTCCACCATGCCCCGGAATCAGCTTTCCATAATCCTTGATTCCCTGATTTCTTTTGATTGCAGAAGCAGCAAGATCCCCAACCATTGAGATCAGTGCTCCAACGCCGCAAATAACTGCATATTCAAGCATTGCTCCATGTGTTGCTGCCGCATAGATCACGCCAAGAAGTGCAGCACCGACAACGCCTCCCACAGCTCCCTCTATTGATTTCTTCGGGCTGAGCACCGGTGCCATCTTATGTTTGCCGATCAGCATACCCACACAATATGCACAAGTATCGCATCCCCAGGAACAGAGGAAGATCAGCCATACGATAAATTTACCATCCGGAAGATTTCTTGTCAGAAGAATAAAAGAAAGCATTACCGCTACATAAACTACTCCGAAAAATGTTGCCATGACCTGATTTGCATTGTATTTCGGATACGAAAAAACATACACAAACATGATCAGGATCAGAGCGATCAGAATCGCCATCGTTCCATAACGTTCAAATCCCAGCAACAGAGATACATAATACAGAATCGCACCAAGATATCCCGCCAGTTCCAGAAATTCCGTCTGATCTTTATGTACCCCCATTGCCTTATAAAGTTCCTGCATTCCAAGCAGAGAAACGCAGAGCAATGTCACAAACAGCACATAGTTTCCGCTTATGATCGTAAGAAGCGCAGCGATTACAAGCAGAATGCCACTTATGAGTCGTGTCTTAAACATATTTTATTCCTCCTTCACGCCTCCATAGCGGCGGTCTCTTCCATTGTATTTTTCGATTGCTCTGATCAGATCTTCTTTATGAAAATCCGGCCATGTAACATCTGTAAAATAAAACTCTGTATATGCCAGCTGCCACATAAGGAAATTGGACAGTCTCTGTTCTCCGCTGGTTCTGATCAGCAGATCCGGATCCGGAACACCTGCTGTATCCAGATAACCCGAAATCGTATCCTCCGTAATTTCCTGCGGATTCAGACTTCCCGCAGCTACATCCTGCGCAAGTTTACGCATTCCACGGGTAATCTCATCGCGGCTTCCATAATTCAATGCAATCTGAAAATATAATTCATCATAATCTTTTGAAAATTCTTCGAGTTTCCTGATCTTGTCCTGTATATCCTGATCAAACGCAGTCGGATCTCCGATGATTTTCACACGCATATGATTCTTTTCTGCACTCTTCATGCACTTTTTGAGATAACTGCGGAACAGTTTCATCAGACCTTCGACTTCTTCTCTGGAACGCTTCCAGTTTTCTGTAGAAAAAGCATACACTGTAAGATATTTTACGCCGAGATCTTTAATGTCATCACAGATAGACTCAAGATTTGCACATCCTTTGATATGTCCATATCCTCGCGGCATCCCTTTGGCTTTTGCCCATCTGCCGTTTCCATCGAGAATAATCGCAATATGATTCGGGACTTTCATGTTTTCCATGTTTTCTCCTCTCTTAGCAGAGCGAACAGAAAGAGAGCCCTTTCCGGCTCTCCCTCTCCCTCCAATCTGACAGTTACAAAATTCTTATACTGTCAGGATTTCTTTTGATTTCGTCTCAACCGCTGCATCAATCTTCTTGATGAACTTATCTGTAAGCTTCTGTACTGCATCTTCCAGATCTTTTACTTCATCCTCAGAAACATCCTGTTTGGTCAGCTTCTTAAATGCATCATTTGCATCACGGCGGATATTACGAACAGCAACTTTGGCTGCTTCTCCTTTTTTCTTTACGTCTTTTACAAGATCTTTACGGCGTTCTTCCGTCAGTTCCGGAAGAACCAGGCGCACGATCTTACCATCATTGCTCGGATTCAGTCCCAGATCTGAAGTAAGGATTGCTTTCTCAATGCCTTTGATCAGACTGGATTCCCATGGCTGGATCTGAATCATTCTTGCTTCCGGTACAGTAATGTTCGCAACCTGCTGAAGTGGTGTCGGGCTGCCATAATAATCTACTGTGATCTTGTCAAGGATATGCGGATTTGCACGTCCTGCACGGATCGTGGTCAGCTCTGTCTCAAAGCCTTCCAGTGTTTTTGTCATTTTCTGCTCATATTTCTGAACTCTTTCATCCATTTGTCGAATTCTCCTTCTCCGGTTATATTTTATTTTTTGGAATTCTCTTATACAGTTACTTTTGTTCCTGTAAATTTACCATGTACAGCATTTACAATACTGTTTTCTTCTTCAAGGCCAAATACCAGCATCGGCATCTTCTGTTCAAGGCACATAATAGATGCAGTAAGATCCATTGCCGCAAGTTTTTTATCAACAACTTCTTCAATAGAAATCTCATCGTATTTCACAGCATTCGGATTCAGTTTCGGATCACTGTCATAAATACCATCTACTGCCTTTGCAAGAAGGATTGCTTCTGCTTCGATCTCAACAGCACGCAGAACTGTAGCTGTATCTGTTGAGAAATACGGATGGCCTGTTCCTCCTGCAAAGAAAAGAATCTTGCCTTCTGCAAATGCCTCTTCTACCGCATCTTTTGAGTAAAGTTTTGTGAATGCGCCACATACAAATGGTGTAAAGATTTCTGTCTTAAGTCCCAGATATCTGCAGATGTCAGATACATAAATACAATTCATCACAGTGGCAAGCATACCGATCTGATCTGCTTTGTTACGATTGATCGTCTCGCTTGTACGGCCTCTCCAGAAGTTGCCTCCACCGATCACAATACCAATCTGTGTTCCTTCTTCCGCAACCGCACGGATCTGTTTTGCAACAGCAATAACCGTTGCCTCGTCAAATCCTTTTTTTTCGGCTCCGGCAAGAGCTTCTCCACTTAATTTCAGTAATATTCTTTTCATAGATCATTTATCCTTTCCCGCAATGCCACAGCATTGTTTATCTTTACCAAACTCCTGTAACGATTTCATTTCCTTCTTCATCTACAGATGTGGAAACTGTGAAATCCGGATAATAGTAATATCCAGTTGTTCCGGTAGCAGAGTCATCATCATATTCGGAAGACTGGGAATCCCCTACAGCTCCGACAAGGTCATCAATAGACATACCGATATATTTCTCCGCTGTCTGAATCGTGGCATTTGTAGGATCATCGCTGTTTGAATTATTATTGCTGCCGTTACTGTTATCCGATGGTGCTGTCGTCGGATTCGGATTATCTGTATTGGAATTATTGGAATTATTGGAATCATCCGGTGCCTCTGTCGGAGTCGGTGTCACAGAATCACTGTCCTCATCTGTTTCCAGACCGAGTCTCTTCTTAACATCATTCAGTGTTGAGATTTCCTTCGTACTGTTTGCCGTCATATAGGTTGCATACGGAATCGCATCTTCATCTTTTCCATCCATACGAAGTGTGATCTGTTTAATCGTTGTAAGCGGCAGTTTTCTGAAGAAACATTCATTTTTTTCTTCATCTGTGTACGTAATTCTGATATCATATATGGTTGACGCTGACTGTGGTTTCTCATAATAATAAACTGCATTGTCTCCACTCTTCAGTGTAAACATACCGTTTACCAGATCATCACCCCACTCATCTGCGGTGTCTTCATCTGCGTCATCAGACGGAGTCTCTCTGATATAGATCGCTGCGATCTCAGATCCTGTCTGATTTACAATAGTCACCTTTGATGCTGTGGATGTCTTCTCACCCATGATATTCTTTTCAACAGTTTCTTCCATATTTACCATCTCCGGCGTCGGAGTCGGGGATACTGAAGTTTCTTCGGTCGGAGTTGGTGTTGCCTGTACCACAGAACCTGCATCATTTTTCTTACCGCATCCTGCTGCCACAACAGCCAGTGTCAACAGTCCGGCTGCTGCCAGATATCTTTTCCTGATCATATATATTTCCTCCTAATTCTAGTCGCGGAATAGGTTACTGTTCACTCCGTTCACAGTAACCAGAATAGTCATCTTTTAGTTTAATTATACAGAGTATCAAATTCTTGTCAACTAATTGTCTGCGAATTCATACTTTTTTTAAAGTTACAGATTTTTGACTTTGAATTCTCTTTCTGCCTCTCTCCGCTGGTCTTTCTTCGCAATATCCTGTCTCTTGTCATACAACTTTTTACCACGTGCAACTCCTATTTCAAGTTTCACAAGACTGTCCTTGAAATATACTTTCAGCGGTACAAGAGTCAGGCCTTTTTCCTGAAGACTTCCTTCGATTTTATTGATCTCATATTTGTGAAGAAGTAATTTACGGACTCTCATAGGATCTTTGTTAAAAATGTTTCCCTTCTCATAAGGACTGATATGCATCCCGTAAATGTATACTTCCCCGTTTTCCACACGAATAAACGATTCCTTCACACTGCATTTACCTGCTCTGAGCGACTTCACCTCAGTGCCGACAAGTGCAATCCCTGCTTCATAAGTATCCTCTATAAAATAGTCATGAAAAGCTTTTTTATTATTTGCGATCAATTTCATTCCAGATTTTTTTGCCATGAAAAACACCCCCTTTATTCGTTCAGACTCATCTCATCTACAGTGTTTTCAACTACCGAAAAATCCACCGTTCGTTTCAGTGCATCTGCATCTGCCACTCTGACCGTAACTTTCTGTCCCAGATGGTAAACTTTCTTCGTAAGCTCTCCGCGAAGTTCATAGTTTTCCTCATCGAATTCATAATAATCATCTGACAGTGCCGTAATATGAACGAGGCCTTCCACTGTATTCGGAAGTTCCACATAAAATCCATAAGCAGTAACTCCCGAAATAATTCCCTCGAAAATTTCTCCCAGATGATAGGACATATACTCTGCTTTTTTCAGACGGTCAGACTCTCTCTCCGCCTCCTGTGCGCGTCTTTCGCATACGCTGGACTGTTCTGCCACATGTTCCAGTATTTCCCTGTAATGTTCTGTTTTTCCTTCTCGCTGTAATCTGCCTCTTATATTATCACGAATGATACGGTGGATCTGTAAATCCGGATATCTTCTGATCGGAGAGGTAAAATGACAGTAATATTTCGCCGCAAGCCCAAAGTGTCCGCTGCACTCTGTTGTATATCGTGCCTGTTTCATCGTTCTCAACATCAGTCTGCTGATCATCATTTCATTCGGCATTCCCTGAATCTGCTCAAGAATCTCCTGAATTTCCTTTGGTGTGATTTCCTCACATGCTTTCTGCACCTGAATCCCCTGGTGTCTCAGAAGCGTAAGAAGGCTTTCCACTCTTTCCGGATCCGGATTGTCATGCGTACGGTAAACAAACGGATATTCTCCCTGGCAGTATTCTTTTGCCACTGTTTCATTTGCCATCAGCATAAAATCTTCTATGATCTGTGTAGCAACATTCTGTTCGTATGGCTTCACATCAATTGCCCGTCCTGCCCCGTTCAGAATGATCTTGCTTTCAGGAAAATCGAAATCAATAGAACCTCTGTTATGTCTCTTGCTTCTCAAAAGTGCCGATAATTCTTTCATAAGGAAAAACATTGGCACAAATTCCTTATACTCTCTGCTTGTCTCAGTGTCTCCATCTTCAAGAATACATCTGACCTGATTATAACTCATACGACGATCCACTCGAATAACCGTCTCTGCAATCCGATGAGCAACTACTGTACCATTCTCATCAATATCCATAAGACAGCTTAAAGTCAGGCGGTCCTGCCCCTGATTCAATGAACAGATTCCGTTAGACAGCCGTTCCGGAAGCATTGGAATGACTCTGTCAGCAAGATATACACTGGTGCCCCTTTTCAGTGCTTCTTTGTCCAGTGCACTTCCTCCCTGTACATAATTACTCACATCTGCAATATGCACACCCAGATGATATATATTTCCCTCTTTTGTAAGAGAAACTGCATCATCCAGATCTTTTGCATCTTCACCATCGATTGTAACTGTCATAAGCTGTGTCAGATCCGTTCTGCCATCCCGGTCAGCCTCCTGTACATGATCCGGTACCCGCATGGCCTGATTCATAACTTTTACAGGAAACTCTGACGGAATATTGAAGCTTTTAACGATTGCAAGAATGTCCGTTCCCGGTGCATTCATACTTCCAAGATTCTCTGCGATCTTACCTTCCGGTTTTCTCCTGTCGTTCCCATAATCTATAATCTCTGCAACAACTTTGTCTCCATCGCGAACCCCTTTGGAATTCTTAGGCGAAATGTAGATATCCTTTGAGAACTTCTGGTTATCGCACAGAATAAAACCGTAATCCCTCTCCCTCTGGAATGTACCAACGATTTCTTTATTTACACGTTCCAGAATCTCTATTACAGTACCTTCTCTGCGTTTCCCTGTTTTGGCTTCATTTTTGAGGAGTACCCGGACACGGTCCATATGCATTGCAGTCCCTGTATGATCTGCCGGGATAAAGATATCATCTTCTTCCTCTTCCAGTTCTACAAAACCAAAGCCCTTATGATTACCGATAAAAGTTCCTTCTTTGATCAGTCCCAGCTTACTGAGGGCTTTTATATCCCTTTTCTTTGGCTTTACAGATATTTTCTCTTTGGAAAATTTTTTCTTTTTTTTCTTTTCCCAGATTTTCTTCTTACTCACGTATACTCCTTTGCTATGAGAAAAAAAAGCACTCTTGTGTTTATACAAGAGTGTTTCCTTCTGACAATTCTTAAAAATTCATATTCAAAACTGCTGCCAGTACAAAAAATAACACTGCCATAATTGTGGTAGCTTTCACAAGTCCACCCTCCATAGAACGACCTTTGTTCTTTCCCCAGTAGGAATCCGCTGCTCCGGAAATCGCTCCACCAAGTCCCTGCTGCTTTCCTTCCTGCATAAGTACAACAACAGTAAGCGCAATACAATCTATGGCAAAAATAACAGTGAGAATAGTTCTTAAAATCTGCACTTCGGTTACACCTCCTAATCAACTAGAATTCATTCTATCATAACCATTCTTCGATTTCAACTGTTTTTAGTCATTTCCATTTCAAATTTCCACTTCAAAAAAACAATTTGCGGGCTGCATGTAAACAGCCCGCACTTTCACCCTTCCCTGCCAAACGGATTCTCATAAACTGCCTGTTTTTCAAGCTGTTCCGCAATCCTGAGCAGTTGATTGTATTTTGCATTTCGATCCGATCTGCAGGGTGCTCCGGTTTTGATCTGGCCTGCACCGGTTGCAACTGCCAGATCTGCGATAAATGCATCTTCTGTCTCACCGGATCTGTGTGAGATTACTGCACGATAGCCTGCATTCTGTGCCATTTCTACTGCATCCATAGCTTCACTCAACGTGCCGATCTGGTTCACCTTGACAAGAATTGCATTCGCCGCATGAAGCTGTATCCCACATTTCAGTCGTTTGATATTTGTAACAAAAAGATCATCCCCTACAAGCTGTACCGTTTTTCCCAGCCGTTCGGTCATCTCTTTCCAGCCTTCCCAGTCATCCTCATGAAGTCCGTCTTCAATGGAGATTATCGGGAATTTCCTGACAAGTTCTTCATAATATGCAATCATTTCACCGCTGTCTCTTAAAACCTCTTTTCCTTTCATCTGGCTCTCACCCGGAAAATAATAGCAGTTCAGATTCTCGTCATACAATTCACTTGCCGCTGCATCTATCGCAATCAGAATATCTTCTCCCGGTTTATATCCTGCTTTTTCCACAGCCTGGACAATTAATGCCAGAACCTCCTGACTGTCTGCCAGATCCGGTGCAAATCCGCCTTCATCTCCTACCGCAGTAGACAGGGACCTTTCTTTCAAAATAATTCGCAGTATCTGGTAGATCTCCACACACATGCGAATTCCCTCCTCAAACTTTTCCGCGCCCACCGGCATGATCATAAATTCCTGAAGGTCTACTGTATTATCTGCATGTTTTCCCCCATTCAGAATATTCATCATCGGTACCGGCATTTTTTTACTGTGGCAGCCTCCCAGATACTGATAAAGCGGAATTCTGAGTGCCATCGCAGCCGCTCTTGCAACCGCCATCGAAACGCCAAGTGCTGCATTTGCTCCTACATTACTCTTATTGTCTGTGCCATCCGTATCAATCAGAATCTGATCAATCCGATTCTGATCCAGTGCATTTTCTCCAATAACTGCTTCTGCCAGTTTCGTATTTACATTTTCTACCGCCTTCTCCACGCTCAAACCTGTATAATAGCCTTTTTTTCCATCGCGAAGTTCCACTGCCTCAAATTTCCCGGTCGATGCACCTGACGGCACTATCGCTCTCGCTGTATATCCATTTATCCCAACAATTCCTTCTCCTACAGTAACTTCTACCTCTACGGTCGGATTTCCTCTGGAATCCAACACTTGTCTTGCTTGAATCTTTCGAACAGGCAGATAACGAAACATGCACTTACCTCCTTCATATTTGATTATTGTTATCATTCCTCAGTATCTTCACACCAACTGATACTCTTTATTTTCTCCCTTTCGTCTGTTTCTATACCATACTTCTTTTTCATTATTTTCTGTAAGTTTTTATATTATCATGCAACTTTACAATTTATTATTTAATATTTTTATTTTTTCAATTTTCTTATTGACATATGGTTTATTATCTGTTATATTAAATTCATAAAACAAAAGGAACTACAAAATAAATAAAAGGAGCGTGAAACCACCGAAAACATAAGTGATTTCCCATAATTCAGGAAAGCGAGGTACAGACCACCAGAAACGAAATGAATTTCCTTTATAATTTATGAAAGAGAGGTACGGACCACCAAGAACGTAATCATTTAATTCCAAATGTTTTAAATCAACTCAGGAGGTAAGTTCCATTGGACAATGAACATTAAAAGAGCCACCAGAAAATAATCATCTGATGGCTCTAAATTTTTGCCTTTTCGCATATATTCTTTCAAGATCTTCTATTGGAGATACTATGTCTTCTTCTCATCATTATCCACTCATTCCCAAATTGCTCTTCCTTCTTGCCGGCGCCTTTATTCTGGGTGGGCAGGCAGGTAAATTGCATTCCTGGCAGAAATCTCAGGCAGCATCTGCTTCTCTCTTATCCGAATCCACCAGTTGGGGACTCAGTTTCCAAAAGGAGGGAGAACGCCCTGTCGGGAATGCTACGATCAACGATCTTGGCAAGTATCATGCCTACTATGCTGAAGATACCAATGAAAAAAAAATCTACCTCACTTTTGATGCCGGATACGAAAACGGAAACACTCCACGCATCCTCGATGCACTGAAAAAGCATCAGGCCCCTGCCACATTTTTTGTTGTAGGTAATTTCATTTCAGACAATCCTGATCTGATCCGGCGCATGGTTTCTGAAGGGCATACAGTTGGCAATCACACAATGACGCACCCTGATATGTCAGGCATTTCTTCAAAAGATGATTTTCAGAAACAATTGGACGGCGTAGAAAAGCTGTATGAATCTGTCACCGGTGAACAGATGACAAAATTTTACCGTCCACCGCAGGGAATCTACAGTACCACAAACCTGACCATGGCCAAAGAGCTGGGATATTCCACCTTTTTCTGGAGCCTTGCATATGTAGACTGGATTCAGGATCAGCAGCCTTCCAGGGAAGAAGCCTTTCAAAAGCTTCTCGCGCGCATTCATCCCGGTGCCATTGTCCTTCTGCACAATACTTCCTCTACAAATGGCCTGATCCTGGATGACCTGCTTACAAAATGGGAAGAAATGGGCTATCGTTTTTGCTCATTAAAGGAACTGACCGGGGCTTAATACCCCGGCCAGTTTATCAATCGTTTTTACTTTCTTTTGTATGGAGATCTTCTTTAATCTGTGAGCTGGAAATCTCCGGAGTACGTGGCAGATATACCACCTCGCATCCTTCTTCTTTCAGAAAATCAAATTTTCCCTTCCAGTCATCTCCCATTACAAAAGTATCCACATGATACTCTTTCACATCCGTTCTCTTCTGCTCCCAGTTTTCTTCCGGAATCACCAGATCGACATAACGTATAGCTTCCAGAAGCTGTTTACGTTTTCCGTAAGAAAAATAACACTTCTTCTGTTTTTCATTCCAGTTGAATTCATCTGTTGAAAGCCCCACGATCAGATAATCGCCCATCTGGCGTGCCCGTCTCAAAAGATTGATATGTCCGTAATGAAGCAGGTCAAACGTTCCATATGTGATAACACGTTTCATTTACATAGTTCCTCTCTTTATTCTGAATACTCCACATTTCAGCGATTCAGATATCTCATACAATAATCAAATATCCTCAGATATGTCTGATTTGAATAATGCAATCCATCATAAATATCTGTTCCAGACTTCTTACTGATCCAGCCCTTCATCTGCAGGTTCGTACATGTATTGATGTAAGTAAAGCTTCTTTTTCTGCCAGAACACAGTCCCCTGTAGATTGCTTTATTAAAAGCTGCGACCTGTGCTTCTGTTCTTGCCTTTCCATTAACGCTTTTGATCATTGCACTGTTTACCGGATTTACAGAAAGATAATACATTTTACAGTTATATTTTTTCAGATTAGCTGCTGCTTTCTTCATATATTTGACATAAGAAGCACTGTTCTTTAAATCATTGACTCCAAGATTAATAATAACTGCCTTTTTTTCTGTCCGTGGACGCTTGGCCACAGAGCGATACAGAGTTTTATAACCTGAGCTCTTAAACCAGTCTAATCCTTCTCCTGATTTTGCAATAAACTCAACATTTGACGGCGCTGATGCACCTAAAGCAACTTGTGCATAAACAGTTCTGGAATCTCCCACACAATAAACCCTGTCAAATTTTGTCGGTGTTGTAATCGTAGCCGGTGCGCGATCCATGGATGTTCCAAAAACAACCATATAATATCTGCCGTTTTTGGATGGAATACGGTCTCCGGCTTTGTAATCGGAACTGGACAGTGCATTCTTTCCCTGTGTCTTCGACCACCCAAGAACTATATTAGCTGAGCCCAGATTTACTGCCGGAAAAGTTGCTTTACCATTTGTATTTTTGATCGTCTTCCAGTAGCTTCCATCATATTTATATAATCTTATACCTGATGTATCTGTTTTCTGCTGCACTGCATAAAACTTCAGGTTGCTTTTAACTTTTACTGTTGCATGCTGTTTCTTCGCAACCTCTCCTCCAACTTTGGTTGCCCATCCGGCAAAGCTGTAGTTTCCATTTGAATTACCAATTGGCATCTTGATTCTGCTGCCCGCTACAACCGTCTTGCGAAGACTTGTATATTCATTTCTGCCATTTGCCGTGTAGAATCGGACCGTATATTCTTTATATAAATTCAGGCAGAACTTTGTTGTCTGATTGATCGTCACTTTCTGTCCGGCTTTATATTTATATTCTTTTCCTTCAATCTTTGTTACCCAGTAAGCCTGATATCCATCCCTGTTTATCTCCGGAAGCTGAATTACTGTTCCTTCCTCAACAGTTTTGGCAAGATTATGATAAAAACCTGCAGTCTGTCCTTTTGCATTTGCAAAAATCACTTTGCAGGTCGTTTCACTGTAAGATGCAGCTGATACTTTCTGTGTATTCCCCAAAAGACAGACAGCTGACAATATCACGATCAGAAGAAAGGCATGTTTCCAGATTGCTGTAATTCTTTTCATAAAGATACTCCTCGTAATTAAACTCTCCATTTTGTTTCTGCATAATAACAACTCACAGAGCACAAACGCTCTATGAATCCACTATAACAGTTTTCTTCCTGCAATGCAATGTATTTTTAAATCAAATTTTACATTTTTGTCACATTTTGACAAATCAATCCTTAGCCAAGTTCCTTTTCGCACATGTCCAGTGCTGATGCGATCACCGCATCCATGTCATAATACTTATACTCTCCCAGACGGCCGCCAAATACAACCTTTTTCTCTTTTTGGGCAAGCTCTCTGTATTTGCTGTAAAGAGCGCCGTTCTTCTCATCATTCACCGGATAATACGGTTCATCTCCCGGTTTCCACTCAGAACTATACTCACGGCTGATCACTGTCTTCGGAAGATCATTTCCTTCATCATCTTTTCCAAATTCAAACCATTTATGCTCAATGATCCTTGTCCATGGAGTCTCTCTGTCTGTATAATTGACTGCTGCATTTCCCTGGAAATTCGGCTTATCCAGAAGTTCTGTCTCAAAACGTACCGAACGATACTCCAGATATCCCATCTGGTAATCAAAATATGCATCGATCGGACCCGTATAGATCACTTTTTCAGCAAGTGCATCGTATTCTGCTTTTTTCTCTAGATAATCCTCTCCAAGGCGAACTTCCACTCCGTCCAGCATATTGGCAACCATTTTGGTATATCCGCCAACCGGAATTCCCTGATACAATGCGTTAAAATAATTGTTATCAAATGTAAGACGAACCGGAAGTCTCTTGATGATAAAAGCCGGGAGATCTTTGCAGTCACGACCCCACTGCTTCTCTGTATAGCCCTTGATCAGCTTTTCAAAAATATCTCTTCCTACCAGGGAAATTGCCTGTTCTTCCAGGTTCTTCGGCTCTGCGATACCAGCCTCTTTTTTCTGTTCTTCAATCTTGGCTGCTGCTTCTTCCGGGGTTACTACTCCCCACATCTTATTGAATGTATACATATTAAATGGCAGAGAATATAACTCACCATGATAATTTGCAACCGGGCTGTTTGTGAAACGGTTAAACTCTGCAAAACGAGTAATATAATTCCATACTTTTTTATTATTTGTATGGAAAATATGCGCGCCATATTTATGCACATGAATTCCCTCTACATCCTCTGTAAACACATTTCCAGCAATATTCGGGCGTTTATCAATCACCAGCACTGACTTTCCAGCTTCTTTTGCTTCATGCGCAAATACTGCTCCGTATAAACCTGCACCAACTACCAGATAATCATATTTTTTACTCATAATGACTCCTTTATCTTTCTGTTCTTTACTCATTTTATTTTTTCTTAAAAAGCTTTTTTATCTTTAACGGAATAAACATGATTACACGCCCAACCTTCATAGTTGTGGAATTCTCCAATGATGCTACTTTCTTTTCCAGAGAACGGATCTGCTTATTCTTCAGACATATCTTGAAGTAGTAAGCATCCGGATCTTGGATCAGCAGCATCATATCATCCCATTCAACAGGATAGAACGCTCCCTGTTTCAATTCTCCGTTTTCTTTTGCTCTTTTGAATTCCTGACTGATCCGCTGAACATATTCCCTCTTAAACTGCTCTCCAATCCGCTGCAGCGTAAAATTATAAGTATGAAATTTCTTCAAAGAATACATATATTTAAAGCGGCTCCAGATTTCCGGATCTTTCATCAATATCTCACGGATATAATCATACTCTACATTACAGCAGTAGACTTTTTCCCTGTTATTGACAGAGGAATTCGGATTATCACGACGATTCATATAGTACGGCTTATCCACGATCATCGCACGCTTTGCATAAACAAAAGTCTGGAAATAAAAACCATTGTCCTGGAAAGATGCTCCAGGAGTTTCGTTATGTCTGATGTGATGCTGCTCCAAAAACTCTCTTTTGTAAATACCACTCCAGGTATTCATGATAAAACGTAATGTCTCCGGTTCTTCACTAGGATCAAAGAGCTTTCCGTACCATTTTCCTGTTAAATCCAGATGGTTATATACCAGATTCATATTCCCATTTTCAGGATTTCTTGTAAAACGGTAAAAATCTGCCTTCACCATATCAAGATCGTTCTCTTTCGCTATCTTGTAAAGATCCTCATACATCGCAAGCGGTACATAATCATCCGGTTCCACAATACCGATATATTCTCCCGTAGCTTTGTCCAGACCGACATTCATAGCCTTTCCATAACCGCCATTTTCCTTGTCAACGATCACAAAACGTGGATCATTCTCCGCATATTTTTTAATGATTTCCAGAGAATGATCTGTCGATCCATCGTTCACACAGATAATCTCTATATCCTGCAATGTCTGACGCTGAATACTTTCCAGACATTCATCCAGAAACATTTCCACATTATATGTCGGTATGATAATTGATACTTTTGCCATTTTCTTTCCTCGCTTTTGACTTTTGATAACATCATTCTATATGATTTCGCATTTCAGATTATCTAAGCAATTAATCTGAAATTAGCATCACTGAAATAATTTTGTAAACGTAAAATTTTATCAGCTGAAAACTGTGGATCATGACGTTCATAATCAAAAACAAGTATAATATTTGTAAAATCATTTTTGTAACAAAGATTTTCCAAATTTTTCTTTTTACTGATTACAAACGGAAGGTCAATATCTGTCCATTCATTTTCCCAGTCATCCCCATATTCTCTTATAATATCTTCATATAACATATAAATATTCGTCCCATAAATCCATATGTTCTCCATATCAACATGCAATTCCGGATAACATTTGAAAACAAGCCAAAACAGCTCATTTTTCTCATGATCTCCCTCCACAACCAGCAAACTTCGGCCTCTTCTTCTGGCTTCTGTCGCATAATTATTCATAACGTTCAAACTCCCCGCTGATATACATCTTTTCGAGATTATGTCCTTCTCTCAATTCCCGTTCTGTTGCATTGCAAAGGGACGTTAATGTTCCCCTACTCGACAAAATAAGCAAACAATCCGGACGCATAATTCTGTTCGTCATCAGATTAGTATTATGTGATGTCATAATCATCTGACATTTTGGATATTTTCTTTTGAAAAATCCAATCACTTTTTCTGCCATTTCATAATGATAAAACGCATCGAATTCATCTAAATAAACGAATGACGAACCCCCAATTTTCACAATCAGTCTACGATACAGATCAAACAGCGCCAATGTACCACTTGACGCATTCTCATAAAAAGGGACCATCTGTTTATGAACAAAATATAATTCTTTCTGTCCATCCGGCAATTCTTTTAAAGCCAGACTGCATTCAATTCCCATTACATTCAAAAATTCTTCAAGGTCTGTTAGCAAAGCTCTTTTTTCTAATAATTCATAAAAAAACTGGTTCGATCTTCCTGCAAGAAATCTCATTCCACTACCAACAGTAATCATCTGCATTCTTTCAACATAATTAGACAATGAAATTAAAACTGAATTATTTTTAAATACAGCATTGCTAAGCAACCAACGTAAAAAGGGAATTTTCGTATTGCTGATTTCTATATCGTCATCTATCCCTGAAGATTGCAAATACCGCTCAACATTTATAGTTTCTGCCTCAATATAATTCAAATTGTCAAAATTATAGTTTTCTTTTGAAAAATCACAGAAAAAAATTCTGATGCCATTTACAAATAATGCTTCATCCTGCAGTTTCTCATCCGACACTCGCGAATACTTATATGACACATCTGTACCATTAAACTCAAACTCATAACTAAATGTTGCTACATTCTCTGTCGAATCTGCATTAAGAAAAACCTCGTTTCTTGTATATCTCCGTCTTCCAAACATCGTTGCAACAATATCAAGCAATGCATTTCCCAAATTTGTCTTTCCTGTTGCATTACGTCCATATATCAACATTTTTCCAATTGTCCCTTCATACAGACAATCCATATTAAATTGATAACCGGCAATATTTTCAAAATCTATACTTATTTCATTTTTAAAATTCTTATAATTCCTCAATGTGAATTTTTTTAGCATATAATATACCGTCCTCTCAAAGAGTAATTAACATCTCAATTATTTCTTACAGTATAACCAGTTTTATATTTTTCCGCAACAATATGCTGTAAAAAAATTACGGCATATATCGACAAACAGGAGAATTTTACACGCGATTTGCAAAATTCTCCTGCTTTATTGTCTATTTTCCTTATTTAAGTTTCACCGCATCTTCATCGTTTGTTTCTGAAATAATAAAATGCGGTCTCTGCTTCGTCTCCAAATACATCTTTGCAATATAATGTCCGATCACGCCCAGACAAAACAGCTGCAGACCACCAATAAATATGATCACACAGATCGTTGATGCCCATCCGGCAACAGGATCACCGTAAATCAGTTTACGTCCGACGACCACAACTAACATCAAAAAAGAAACAACTGTCATCAGCACTCCAAAGCCCGAAACAGCACTCAACGGTGCCTGAGAGAAATTAATGATTCCATCAATCGCATATTTTGTAAGCTTCCAGAAATTCCATTTGGTTTCACCTGCCACACGTTCAATATTATCATAGGATAACCAATATGTTTTGAACCCGATCCAGCCAAAAATTCCTTTGGAAAATCGATTGTATTCTGTCATGCTGACAATCGCTTCCACCATTTCCCTTTTCATCAGGCGAAAATCCCTTGCACCATCAACGATATCTGCATCCGATATTTTATTGATGATCTCATAAAATCTGTGTGCAAACCAGCTTCTGATCGGTGGTTCCCCTTCACGGTTCTTTCTTCTGGTAGCCACCGAATCATAATCCTGTGTATGTAAGATCTCCAGCATTTCAGGCAACAGACTCGGTGGGTCCTGCATGTCTGCATCCATTACACAGACATAGTCCGCATTTGCATTGCAAAATCCCGCATACATGGCTGCCTCTTTACCAAAATTCCTGGAAAAAGACAAGTATTTTACATGCTCATCCTTCTCCGCAATTGATTTCATAATACTCAGTGTATTATCTTTCGATCCGTCATTGATCAAAAGAAGCTTATAGTCATAGTCCAGTTTTTCCAGAACTTTTGATGCTTCTTTATAAAACAATGGCAGCGCTTCCTGTTCATTGTAACACGGTACAATAATTGCTAAAGTTTCCATCTTTTGCTCCTTATCAGGTATTTAATATACTCTTAATCATTTCTAAGCCAAATATTATACCCTGCTTTCTCATTATTATTTGAAAACCTATAATAATATTCTTCTAATTGAGTAACAAAAGCCGGTGCATAATGTGTATACACCCATGCATCTTCCTCCTCATCATAAACCACCACTTTGGGATTATAAGTAAACAAATCATCGATTTCATCTTTTTCATACCAATCCATATACCAAGGTAACATATATACCGCTCGATTAATCGCATATCTTCCCTTATACTCATAATATAATGACGGTGAAACATATAAATCCAGGTAAATACCTTTGTTATTCTCATTTTCAGTTAACTCAATATCTTTGCTTTCAGTTTTAGATACACTTTCCTGTGTATACAGTAAATTATCTCCAACCGAAATTATGTATGTACTCAATAAAACAATTGCGCAAAGTCCTAAAACTGGCTTACTGATTTTTTGTAGTTTTTCTTCAATCAGCCCAATATATAAACAAACAATCAATATTGCCACATACCACGCTGCTATTCCATGAAAATCATATCCTCTTGTTGCCGAAAAAATACTGTACTCCGTTTATAAACGGTTGTGCAAGATTTTCTCCCATTACGTAATACTTAGGATACACTTCTCGATTAAATCTATAAAACTGATCAAACGCTATTTTTAAAGCATGATTAAATTTAAAGTAAGCTACTGCTATTAAAACAGGTACTGTAACTGATATTATCAATTTATAGTATCTTTCTATAGCCCTTTTTATTTTGAATCCATTTTTATGTCATTCACAAATTTCGTGTATCAAAACACCAAATGCAACCCCAATCAAAGCATATGCGGATACAAAAACAACACCAAAGCTTCCTCATATACATCCTGATGCAATTATACATCTAGGCCATCTAAGTTCTTTCTCTTTAATATGCATGAAGCTCCTTTTATCTTGTTAACTTCTCAAAGAGATACACATATCGCACCAATCAAAATCAGAATAACTCCACCAATTTTTTTCTTTGTTATTTTTTCCTTCAATATAAAATAAGATAACACCATCATCCATATATACGTCAGCGAAGTAAGAGGCAATACTACTGAATATTCCAAAACTCTTAAGATCCATATATTCAAAACTGCTGAAAATAAATATAGGTCTCCACCTATATATAAATACGGATTTTTAATCAGTGCAAGTAACCCTTCTGTTCCTGATGCCTTTTTCAGAAACAACGAAGCAACTGAACCAAAAAAGTCATAATCATCAGGATGATAAAATAAATTGTCATTCTTCATCACCTCCTACAATCATTATGACTCCACCGATAATTATCAGAACCCCAATACATTTTACGAGTGAAACTTTCTCTTTTAGTACAATCGCAGCAAGCACAATGCTAAGCACATAATTTAGGCTCAGCATCGGCTGAAGAACTGAAAGTTTTCCAAATTTGTACGACATAATCATCACCAATGCTCCCACTCCATAAAAACAAAATCCAAGAAGCATCGCTACAATCCCCTGTTTTGCTGAAATTTTCCACAGGAGCTGCTCAACGCATACGCATATTGACGATACCACCATCAATGAAATACCTTTTTTATTTTTACGAAAAGATTCTGTCACTTATGTCCACCACCTAACCATGCAATTTATTTATGAAAATATACCCTTACATATATTTTTCCTATCTTTTATTTTATTATATTGTAATATCTTATAATTATTAATAAGCTCTGCATATTTTTGTGGAAGACTATTCATATCAAACCATTTACCATTATTGTCTTCAATTGCCCCCATGCCTATAATAGGAATTTCTTTTTTCAATTGCAATAAAAATTTATCATATTTAGACATTGAAAGTCCTGCTTTCTCCAATATATATGCACCCAAATAATTTGCACTCATGTTTTCTTGTACTGATTCACTTTCATAATTTGTCCATATAATATATGGGGTCTGATCTCTCAATTGTGTTTCTTCCAAATCAAGATCTTCTATTTTTTTGCCGTATAATTCCTCGTAAAATGCTTCTTCAACATTAGGATAATGATCTCCAAATATAATCAGCATTGTTGGTTGATCCAGTTGTTGCAGATAATATATTAATGTCTCTAAAGCCCTATCAGATTCATTAATCAAAGATAAATAGGTTTCTGCCTTTGGATATTCTTTATTATAATTCAATTTTACATTAGATTCATATGCACCTAATGTATCTTCTGTCTAAACTCAAGGACATAATACTCTACCAATCCTAATATAGTAAACCCCATACAAAAAATTATTCCTGCAGCTCTTGAATCTCCACACAGAAACAGGAAAAAACATATATAACTTCAAGAATAATTATATTGAGCACCGCATATCCCAAGCTTACCGTAAATAGGTTTCCTAAAATTTTTTCATAAAGCACATATACACATATTGGTAATAAAATAATTGTGCAATTTCTAATTGTTTTTTTACAATATTTTTTTCTTGTTTTTTTCAGTATATATGTCACACTGTTCAATACAATAATGCCACATAAATATTTAATAATTCCTATTATATCATAATATTGATAATTATAAATTACATCCGCACTGGCTTCCAATTTTGTATTATTAAAAAAGCAGTCTTTATTTTCTTCCAAGTCAGAATTAACCAACACACATTTTGCTGATATCCATGTGTCATCTACATATCGAGCATTTTCCTTTAATCAAATATTCAGTGCATAGATCTCATCTGTTTTTAATTCTTTCTTAACATCTAAATCCACATAAATAAAATTCTTTACTGTAGTTAATGGAATTTCTTTTTCCCATAGTTCCGTATCATTTGTATCAGTTATATTTACAATTATTACATCATTTGATTCATATAGCTCTGTAAATGTTGAAAATCCTACTCTAACTTCAATTGTATTTACATATTTATATTTTGGAGTAAAATACTGTGTAAATATATCTTCTTTTTCTACTAATGGATCTGTTGCCTCTAGTTCTAAATCATCATTATACTCTATTCCCGATGTTCTTGTCTTCGGAACTATCAGCAATGTATATATCAATCCTATGCTTATGACTATCTGAATTCCAACAAACAATGACCAAAATATTCCTATTTTTATTTTTTTCATATTTTATCTACTAATTTCACTTATTCAAAGATAATTTACCTATACCTCTAAACAGTTTTTCACCTTCCTTGCAAATAATATCCAATATTATAGACAAACACATAGAACATAAGAAAATCACAGGTACAATTACAAAATAGCATTTCCATCTGTCTGAAACCTCTGTAACTTTCTCCTACAACAAATTATTAATCAAATTTATCTAATCAAAAAGCCATGTTGCGCACTCACATACATCATACCCTGCATTTTGTATCGTTCCTAAATAATCTGACCGTTTTATAAGCAAGCTCTGTTCAATATCATCAACCCAATTTTCCAAAGGTGCATCAAGGCTTTCATATTTTATTAAATCTGTAATTTGAGCCTGCTTTGTTATTTTATCAGAAATCACACAGGGAAGTCCTGCCGCCTGTGCCTCTATCAAAGTCACCGGAAGCCCCTCAAATAATGATGGAAACAAAAGTACATCCATTGCCTGCATTAAATCATTAACATCACTTCTATTTCCTAAAAACAATACATTTCCTTCGATGCCTTCACGATGAACTAACTGTTTAATTTCATCCATTAGATTTCCGGTTCCAACAAGCAGCAATATACTGTTAGATTTTTTCTCTAAAAATTTTTTATATATTTTTATCAATTGTGTATGATTCTTTTGAAAATGAAATCGCCCCACATGTCCAACTACAATCTTGTTACTGAGTTGCATCTTTTCTCTAATCTGTTCTCTGATTTCCGGTGTAAATCTATATTTAGACGCTTCAATTGCATTAGGAATAATTTTGTAATCTTTTGATTCAACGATCTCCCTGCCAAACATAAACTCACCTGCAAAATCTGAACATGCATAAAATTTATTCGCATACTGAATAATTTTTTTCTTGTTCATTAGATGAGTAGCCATTACAAGGAAACTCCCCATATTCTCAGAGTTATGGCTATGTGCAATTCGAATTGGAACATCATATTTTTGAGCGCTCTTTAAAACTTGAATGTCTGTAAGAGTACAAAAATTCGCCCATATAATATCATATCCACCTGTTTTCACAATTTTATCCATACTTTTTACATATGCTACATAATTTCTAACACGATTGGGTACAATTCTAATATCCACATTACGCAAAAGTTTATCATCAAGATACTCTGGTTTTCTTTCTGTAACAACCAAATCGACAGCATACTCATTTTCATCTAAATGATTTACATAATTCAATATCAGAGCTTCTACGCCAGCATACAAAGAACTCAATCCAAATATCAGTACTTTTTTCACTTTTCCCCTCATCTCTTCCATTTGACTACTTAATTTTACATGTATTCCTCAAATAAATAAGAACCATTCTTTTCTGTATTTCGCATAAACAATAATAAGTTTTTGCCAAAATACCGCTTTTTATTCCAAACATAAACTTTTCGCGCATATCTAATCTTTTTTTATAGTATCGCAAATATTTCTTCTCAATTAAACCGCTTTGAACTAACAGCGTAATTACTTTACGTTCTGATCGTATCGTTTGTTTCTCATCCGATGAAAAATTATTTCCTGTAGCCACATGTGTATATAAAAATTCTGAATTTATAACTATTCTTTTTTTCTCGCCAAGCATCAACATCCATAAATACATATCATCAGCACAATTTTCTGACAATATATTTTTCAACCAAAATACAGGAACCGCATTTTTCCTAATCAGACATTGTCCAGGAGATGCTATAACATTTCCGATTGCTACATATGGTGCTAATGTTGTAGCATCTTTATGCCATCTTATATTTTTAAAAATCGGATGCTTCTTATCTCCTATCTTTCGCACTCCATTCGCAATAATTAAATCTGCATTTTCTTTCATTGCTTTTTCGTATTGACTCTCAAAATAATTTTCAGAAATTTTATCATCCTGATCCAAAAGTAAAATATAATCACATGAAGCAATATTTATTCCATTTACTCTTGATTGATGAATGCCACTATTTTTTTTATTAACAACGATTTTATAACTTTGCTTTATAGCACTCAATTTACTTTCATCAATAGTACTCCATGGACTATCATTCACTAAAATAACTTCTACCTCTACATTTTTTAAGTCAGATTTAAAATTATTAATATTTTTTTTTAATTGTTCTGCCATCGTTTCCAAATAACTATTTCCACAATAAAATGGAATAACTACTGATATTCCCTGCATATTTTCCTCTCAAACTATTATTTTCGTTTAATTCTTGCTTTCAGCATATCAATTACAACAAATGCAATCTTAGCTTTTAAAATCATCAACACTCCAAAATAACATATAATACATATAACAACTGTTACCAGTATCTTCAAGATCAGACCTAAACCTAATGCCGCAATCCCTAATCCCACTATAAACATGCAGATACCTGCAACCAGATATTTCCATACTTCTTTAAATAATGTCTTATCCTGATAAAACTTCTTCATATAATACATCAGAATAATAAAAACACTAATTTCTGCCAGAACTGTTGCAACTGCTGCTCCTCTGGTTCCAAACGTTATTATAAAAATAGAATTTAATACCACATTCAAAATGGCGCCCACAAATGTTGCAATACATGTATATAATTCTTTTCCAAATGGTATAAAAATCTGGTATGCCAAGAATCCATTCATCACTGCAAAAATAATGTTTGGAGACAATATACGCATAATCGGTGCAGCGCCCTCAAATCCTTTTCCACTAAACAAAAATATACATTCTGAACTTAATAGTGCACAGCCAAAAGCACATGGGATAGAAAGTGATAGAATATAATTAACTGTTGTATTAACAATATTTCTATATTCCTTTTCCATTTTCATCTTAATATAATACGAAAGACGTGGAATTAGTACTGCACATGCAGAAGAAATCAGTGTTCCTAATGTTCGATTTATTTTTATAGCAGCTGAATACAATCCCACATCATAATCACTTTTCAAGAGTCCCAACATCGTTGTATCTATATTTAAGTATATCTGTGATGCAATTCCGATTCCAAAAATGATAAAAATAGACTTCAAATGTTTCTTTAAATTAAGTTTACTACATTTAAAAAAGCTAACATATTTTCTTCCATAAAAAATATTAAAAATATTTGCTCCTGCATTTGCAAAAACGATTAAGCCAGCGTATATTAGATAATCTTCCGGTGTCTGTACAAATACAAATAAAAGCACAAGTGAAATTATTTGAAACGCAAGAGTCCTAACTGTTATATAAATATAGTCTTCAAAAATGTTGAACAGCCAATTAACACCTATTAAATCAAAAATCATAATTGTGCCATTTAACAAAATTAATTCTTGATAATTTTTAAATACAGGTAACGAAGAACAAATAAAAAGGCATATATATGCAACAACAGTAGAAATAGAATTGATAACAAAAATTTCTGTCACCAGCTGATCTAGTTTTTTCTTGTCATCTCTGACTTTTGCCCCTTCTCTGATCGTATAAGTCGCAATTCCCAAGCTTGCAAACAAAATAAAGTAATTTGAAATAGAATTCGCATAATCAACTTTTCCTATGCCTGTTGCTCCTAATACTCTAGATGCATACGGAAATGTTATTAACGGAAAAATAATACCTAAAATCGTTTTTATCAAATTCACAACTGAATTAAACTTTAAAGATCTAACTTTCATATTTTCCTTTCAATTATTTTCCAGATACTTTTTTATAAACATCCAATATTTTATTTTTGTATTTCTCGCGAGAATTCATTTTTATACTATTCTCACTCGCATATGTTGACATTTGCTCTTTTAAAGACGGATTATTCAAAATATCTATAATTTTATCTGCCAGCTCTTTATTCGACCTTCTTAAAAAACCATTTTTTCCATCTTCAATAATCTCGCAAAGTCCACCCGTAGGTGTACTTACTACCGGCACGCCTAAAGCCATTGCCTCTAATGCACACATTCCAAGTCCTTCCCATCTGGAAGTCATAATCATAACTTGTGAATTTTTTAGTATCTTATAAGGATTTTTTCTAAATCCCCAAAAATCAACATTTTTTTCTAATTGATTATCTTTTACAAAATTTCTCAATTCATTCTCTAATTCACCAGCACCAACCATAGCAACTTTGATATCATCCTTCTGATTTTTTAATATCTTTGTCACCTCTAATACACGCTGCGGATTTTTTGCATATGTAAGTCTTCCGAGAAAAATAAGATCATATTGATATTTCTCAGGATCTATTTTGATACTATTATTTAGCTCCTCAATATTAATTACATTATACAAGACAGAACTTTTTGATGAGCATATTTTTTTATATCTAAATCCATTATAAGCTGCTTCTGATACCCAAAATATATGTTTAGCCCTTCTTGCCGCAATGCAATATGCTAAAGACGTTACAAAAGGACCCACTCCTTTAAATCCAAAATTATTATTATGAATATGTGATACTATAGGAATATTCCGAACACAAAACGTCGCAAATAGGCTTGCAAGCATATCATGTGCATGAATAATATCTGGTTGCTCTATTCTTACAATTCGTTTGAGATCAATGCCATTAAGATATTTTACCGGTACATAACGTATATTTTTTTCTTTTAAAGTCTCTCTTATTGGTCCTTCCGGGCTAACATATAAATGTTCTACTTCGCTATCCCCATCAAATGCTGTAATAATCTGGCAAACAACATTTTCTGCTCCCGAAAACCGGTCACTTGACAACAAATGTAGTACTTTCAACATAATACACACTCCTAGATATAAGCTATTTTATATTTCAAAAATATCTTCTACTTTTGCCGCAACTGCATCCCAAGTGAATTTTTCTTTCAATCGAACATAACATTTTTCAGATGCCTCTATTCGACTTTCTTTATGATCAATAATTGCACGCAAAGCTTCTTCAATAGATTTAGAAGAATTATCCTTCATAATTGTTCCTAACTGGCTGTTTGTAATTAGCTCTTTCGAGCCACCAGCAGTTGTTGTTATTACATAACATTTACAGGCAACCGCCTCCAGTACGGATGTCGGAAATCCCTCCGTCTCAGATGGCAGGCAAAATGTATCCACTGAACTGAGTAAAGAAATAACATCTGAATATGGAATTCTTCCCAACAATGTTATATATGGAGTTTTATGTTTTACCAGTTCTTTCATGTATGGTCCATCTCCAGCAACCACCAAATAAACATTTGAATATTCCTTTCTGATTTCATTTACCGCAGATGTCAGCTCTAATAATCCCTTTCCTCCCACTATTCGTCCTACATATGTTATTATAAAATCATTCTCTGTGAGTCCTAATTTTTTTCTGTAATCAAATTTATTCATTAACTCAATTTCATCCAGATTCATCGCATTATATAATGTTCCCTCTGCCTGAATATTAAAATGCTTGATCCATTCACAGGCATCTTTTGATACTCCAAAATATCGCATTGGATATTTTTTAATTAACATAGTCATCGCATGCTCATAAAACCTGACAAAAATATCCAAATATTTATTGTTAAATGTTAAATGCGATGAACCATGTTCAATTAGAATAGCACTTTTTTTCTCTGCATAAGCAAACTTTGCCGCCCATAACGATAATGAATAAAATCGCGTATTAATTATAAAATAATCAATATTTTCTGTTTTTAGAATATTTTCTAATCCCTTAAATTTACTTCCAGGTTTAATGATTGGCAACCTACCATTTAAAAGCAAAAAAGAAGGAAGATAATATACTTTTATTCCACCTTCTTCTTTTACCTTCCCTGCTCCAGACGTAATTACAATTACTCTGTTTCCATGTTCTGTCAATTTTTTAGCCAAATTATATGAGTAACGTTCTACCCCACCAACATGTGGTGGAAATAACGATGCTACAATCGCATATGTTTTCATTTATTCGTCCATCTCTTCTTCAGATTTATTTTCTTTTGTTTCATTAAAATCCTTTTCATCAATTGCAATTTTCTGCGATAATTCTTTAATCTTATATTCCAGATTGGATATTTCTATTGTATTAAAAAACAGTTTAATAATTACCGCAAACAGAATTACTAAAAAAATAAAATTTGTTGATGAATATATTCCCAATAAACTGGCGAGTGAAATAGATAATTCAGGAAAAACACTAAAAATAAGCAGGCATGCCGAAAAGAGAATCCAAAAAATAGCATAATTAATCTGTACTTTGGATTGACGGATTTTTCGTATTATAAATATAGCTGTAAACAAAGAACAAAGAATCAAAACAACTCTAAACACTAATGAAATCATATCCTGCTCTCCTCTATTTTTTTCTATTTCTAAAATTCTGTAATATGATTATAGAAACAAACATTTTAGTCATATAAACAATTGATCGCGATAAATTGAGATAGCTCTCACCAGCCTCTCGCTCTTTCATTTCAACTTGAACCTCGGCCACTTTAACGCCCTGTTTAATCAAAAAAGAAACTGTATCCGGTTCTGGTTCATAATTAATATTTTCTGCAAACTCTCTAATTAAAGTTTTATTAAATAATCTCATGCCCGATGTAGGATCCGCAATATGCACACCTGTCGTTATTTTTATTGCAGTTGATATAACACGACTTCCCAACATACGCAAAGAACGCGGTTTCGGTTTTTCCACAAATCTGGAACCAATAACCATATCATAGCCTTCTTCTATTTTATCTACCATAGCTGGTATATATTCAGGCAAATGTTGTCCATCTGCATCAAATTGAATTGCATAATCATATCCTTTTTTATATGCATATTTTAAGCCAGTCTGAAATGCTCCTGTTAATCCAAGATTTACCGGAAGATCTATAATTTTATATTTGTTTTTATGGCAAATTTCAGATGTGTGGTCATGTGATCCATCGTTAATTATCACATAGTCATATTGGGAATAGTTTTGTTTCAAATTATTTATCACTTTTTCAATGCTTTCCTCTTCATTATAAGCCGGAATAATAATCAATACTTTCATATTTTCTACCTCATTCAGTCTCATCTCTATTACATTTATATAATTCTGCCCTGCAGCATTCCCTGGTACATAAGTGCAAATCCTAAAAGTGTAGCTGCTGAATAAGTCAATTTAGTAATAGTTTCTTCAGACCAGTTTATTGTTACTTTCCTTCCTGTAAATAACAATGCTCCTAAATATAATAGTGGTAAATAATACCTTGCCTGAACTCCTGCAATATATTCCGCACCTACCGGAGTAAAATCCAAATATAAAGCAAGCCATACCAAAAATATCGTGCCAGCAACAGCAATCAAAACTATAAATTTATTCAACATGCTCATAGAATGTCTGCCACGTACTGTTTCTGATGGTGTTTTGTACAACAATAATATTATACATATTGGGAGCAGTATAGCACTCCACTTATCTGACAATATACCATTATGAGCAAAATTCAAACACATCAAATTTCCAAAGAAAAAATTATCAGCTGTATCATAACCTAAATTTCTAAAATTATCAAATTTAAAAACGCTAACAAGCATTAGCTTCACACTCGCCCACGGATGTTTTATCATGGAAACGATTTGTCTAACAACTCCTGTATCGCCTCCTCGCGAATCTCCGCCAAATGTGATATTACCCGCAGCAGCATTCGATAACGTTGGCAAAACAAATGTTAGCATCACCAACATTAAAATAATAATAATTCCACTCCATAAAATCACTTTCTTTTTAGGTTTCTTTTTTTCAACATATGGAATAACCAGGAACAAAAGAATCATAGGAATATATACTGCTTTTGATGCACAGCCAATTACAAACAGCAAAGCAGTTAAAATATATGTCCATGAACTGTATTCTCTTTCGGGATAAAAAATCATGTTAGCCCATAAAACACATGCTAACGTTAAAAAGCTAAACACCACAGTATCATAAGTATATGACGATGCCAAATACAAAGCTGTGGGTGTTACCGCCAAAAAACTCAGAAACATTTTTTTTGTTTGTGCCATATGAATTGCCCAAAACATAACAAAAATGTATAACAGCAAATTACCCAATTTTCCGACAGCGTACATAGTCGAAAATGACAAGTTCAATATCATCCCCAATCTTATGAATATTGCTTGCGGAATATATGCGAGTTTAGTATAAGATGGAAGAATCGTTTCTTTACTTTCAGCATAAACTGTCTCAATTCCTTTTCCATTCAAATAGGCACGCAATTCAGCAAATTCTTCTTTGGTATTACAGCTTACTATCTGTCCATTTTTCACAAATAGTGCGGCCTCTGTCCATTCCACATGTTTACCAAAAGCCATCGTATACGCATTTCCAAAATGTATTGATTCATCCCAGGAATTTTTAATCGGTTGCCCATATACAACTAACAATAGTCCAAAAATAAAAGCATATATAGCAAAAAAGCATTCAATTTTTTTATACACTTTTTTCTCAAAAAACAGGCAATATATCAACGAAAACAATGCCAAAAAGAAAAGAATCCGATATTTATTAACTTCAAATCTGTTTGAGCAGGACACTGCTGTCAGTTCTGCGTCTTCTACTTTATTCAGGGTAATTTCTATGGAAGTTACTTTCTTGTTCAGGTTTGTATAAAAATCTGAGAACCATGAATTCACTGTGTCAGAATAATACTCTTCGGATTCTTTGTCAAAGGAATTATATTCCTTTGTTTTTATTGTATAAGAATATTCTTTTGGAAAGCTTCCTGATAATTTTAATTCTTTTATATAAAATTTCTGCGATGAGGAATAGCTGATCACATATTTTTCCTTATTCCCCTCTTTTTCTACAGTAATATACTTTGTCAGATCAAGATTATCATACCCACCTCTGATTGCCGGTAAATTACACACAAGCTCTATTACCGCAGTCAAAATAAGGATTACAACCGCTGCTACAATTCGTTTATGTTTCTTTATTGCTCCAATCACTGTTTTTTCTCCTTCAGATCACTGTAAATAAGGTAGCTGAATAACAAACTCATAGATAAAATCATTGCCGCCATCCATATATATGGATGCTGTGGTTCCATCACTTCCAGGGAATAAAAAATATCTGCGACATTATCTGAATTGGCATTTACATAACTCAGCATATGATCTGCATTTCTGCTTCCGTATAAAGCCACTCTTGTTTCCGGTGATATATTTTTTCCCTGCAACAATAATGTATATTTACCAGATTGCTTCTCACTCGTTTTCAAATATAACTCTGTTTCATTGATTGACGCATTGCTCTGCATTGATATCAATTCCCTGATTGTTACAGTATCTTCAGCCACAACCTGATCATCTAATTTCAATGTGCACTTAATTTCTCCCTCTTCATCTGTTCCATCTACACAAAAATACAGACCGATCCCATATATTTGTTTATCATATAAATCAAATCGAATCTCCGCATCACGAGAATCTGTAATCGCACCAAGTTTCGGAATCATATATTTCTTATCATATATACTCGCATCAGTGCTGGAATACAAGGTATCTTTCCGTTCAACCGGTACAAACAGCGCCGCCAGAAAACATAATACAAATACCAGATTTATGCATATCAAAATATTTCTTATTTTTTTCACACTCTATAACCTCGACTTATTTTTACTCATTACTTTTTATGATAACAAATCCTCTCTATAAAAACAAGTCATATTTCCATCCCACTCATATTCCCCATTTGACGAACTACGTAGCATATAGTATGATAATATAAGTTTATAAGGAGAATATAAAACATGAAAAATAAATTTTTTAAGTTTCTGGCACTCTCATTGGCCGCAACCCTTTTGCCAGGCACAACTGTCTGCGCAGATGATTCATCTGACTATGTGCACGTAGATGTCTTTGGAAGTGTATATTATGGCACATTGACTACTGCAAAGAATGGCAAAAGTTCTGTTTTTACTACTGTTCCGGAAAGTGATTCTCAATTTACAATAACAGGGAAATGGGATACCAATACATCTGCATTTACTCAGGACTGTACAATTGCTTATTCAGATGGTTCTACTCAATCCATTGAATACAACAAAAAAGGACTGATTCAGGGTGATATCCGAACTGATTTTCCAGATGGTTCTTATCAGACCTTCTCAGCCGCATCCGGAAAACCGTATAAAGCTCTACGCACTTTTTCATCCTCTGATGAATTGACTGCTATTGACTGGTACTACAAATGTACACTTATGAGTACCTGGAAATCAGACGCTGATACCGTGGATTATGATACTCTTATGGAAACGCCTTACGAATATATAGACCTTCCTTTTACTGTAAAAGGAACTGTGGATGCTATTTATGAAGATTCCAATAATCATACCGATATAAAGATCAAAGATGATGATGGAAATATTTACCTTTTTTATTATCAGTCAGAAGATGTCAATAATTTTGCATCTGCCAATATACCTTCTCTTTCTGAAGGTGACAGACTGAGCATCACCGGAATCTTCTCCAACATACAAAATCCTGAAGATTCTACCCTGCATCTGTATGAACATATGTCCGGTTCTGATTACAACCTTGATTCGTTAAAAAAAGATATCCAAAACAATGATTTTATTGAAGCAATGGATAAACTCAGCCAAAAGGATACCGAAAACGATGAGACCCTCTCTGCTCTTCTGAAAATGAGCGAAGTTAATGATCCTGATTTTGAAAAGATATTTCCAATTTTCAACTCCGTTACTGCGGATGTAATCGGAAATGACTGTGACCCAATGAATCTCCAGAATACTTATCAGGAGATCTGCGACAATCCCTTCTATTATATAGATACTGATATCTCTTTAGACGGAACTGTTGTTTACGAAAACTTTGATGCGGATAGCGCTAAATTGACGCTCCTCATTAATGAAAAAGGTACTTCTAATGTTTATGCAGTTACTTACAAAGCAGAGAATTTTAATTCCATTCTCAACAAAGAACTACATATTACAGGGAAACTGAGCAACACCCATCGTGTTCCCTATTATAACGATGAAACAAAGAGCCTTGGTTATGTTATCTACCCGTTGATCTCCGCTACAGAAGTTACAGAATAAAAAAGATCCTCACCATCCACCGTATGATATGCATACCACTCACGGTTTGGTGAGGAATTTTTAATTACTTTATTTTTTATATTTCTCCGCAATCTCCAGCAGTTCTTCTACTCTTCTCTCGAAGGAGTATTCTTTTTTGATCATATCATACTGCTCCAGAGCTTTGGCTTTTACGGCCTCATAATCGTTTTCTACTTTTTTGATGCAGGCATCGAATTCTTCTTTTGTATCATAATAGAGTACCGCATCCGGGAAGATTTCTTTCATTTCATCACAGCCATCGGAAATCACAGGCAAACCACACGCAAGCGCATCAAAAATACGATTGTTGATAATTTGATTATCCAGCATATCCTTCCAGTGATCATTGAGGGTGACTTTTGCCGAACGATACAGTGCTGGAAGTTTGTCATTCGGCATAAATGTACCATCTACCACATCTTTGTGCTCCGGCATCATCTCATACCAGCCGCTTCCCCATACATGAAGTGGAACACCAGCATCTGCTGCCCAGTATACGCAATCTCTCATAACCCCTCTGGTACTGCCAATAAAGATATACTGTCCATTATACTGTTTCTTTGTCTCTCCTTCCGGACAAAAGATTTCTGTATCGGTACACTGCAGGAGCGGCACGACCGGAACACTGATCTTATCTTTCAGTTCTTCTGCCATATGTCTGGATCCGACACATACAACATCGTACAGTTCATATTCTGCTTTTGAAATCATATCCGGATGGCTGATATTCCACATAATATAGAGACATTTCTCATTCCTTCTATCCGGATGATAGAAATATTTTCCTCTCAACACAAGAACCACATCTGCCTCTTCATCACAGCCCCAGTCCTGACGATTATCGATAATTGCATAGATATTCTGACGTTCCAGATATTTCTGCAATGCAACTGCATAATAGTAGTCGCCCCAGAAAAATTTTGCTTCGCCTTCCGTAGCAGGACACTTGATCACCCATACCTTGCGACCGTCTGCTGCACGTTTTATCTCTGCTGGCATCTTTGCCCAGTTTTCTCTCCGTACAAATTCCTGTTCAATATACTCTTTCAGATTTTTCTGCATCTCCTGCATATTTTTCTGCTGGAGTTTGATGAGCTTCTCCTGCTCTTTCAGTTGTTTTTTAATATATTTTTCCTGATCTTTAAATTTTTTATCTATATATGTGCGTCCAGCCGGAACAATTTTACGTAAAAATCTTTTTAATTTCTGTTTGAATCCCATCGTTTCATTTTCCTTTTTCATATTTCCCATAATCTTTTGGCACTGTTCAAATTCCTGTTTGTTATAAAAATAATCTTTACTCTTTCCTTCTACACCGAGTTCTCTGAACCATTCTCCTCTCAGCTTGTCTTTCAGTTTTGTTTTTGTCGGTTCTGACAGGGTGTTGTAATTCCACAGTGAAAAATGCAGTGCATAATTGATATAGTCTCTTTCCAGTTCTTCGTACAGGCCCTCCTCTCTGAGTCTGTCCCGAAGTGCCATCAGAGCACGATAGAAACAATCCCAGGAATACTCTCTTGTTTTTGACAGAGAATCCTTGGCATCGCGTCGCTGATGAGCAAGAACCATCGGTACAACGGATATTTTTTTTGCCAGAACTACTGCACTGAACACAAAAAGCAAATCATTGCTGGTCCGCTGCTCCTGAAATGTCAGATGGTATTTATCCACAAATTCTTTGAGGAAGAGTTTGTCCCATGCCCATCCGACAAACACTTTGAACACATTGCCTGTCATCTGCCTGTGATTAAATGGATGATACGGTGGAATCTCATTCTCATGGATCACCCAGTCTGCTGAAACAAACTGTTTCTTCTCTGTATGATACTGGTCTGATTTGTATGCTACAAAATCTGCCTGATCTTTTTCTGCCAGATCATATGCCTTTTCCAGCATTCTCGGCTCAAAAAAATCATCTGAATCCAGGAAGGACAGATACTTGCCTGTCGCATGACGCATACCATTATTTCGGGCCGCCCCGGCTCCGGCATTCTTCTGCTCAATAATCTGGATTCTACTGTCTTCCGTGGCATATTCCTTCAATATATCAAGTGAACCGTCTGTGGATCCGTCATCCACACAGATAATTTCTATGTCCTTCAAAGTCTGTCCAACCACGCTGTCCATGCACTGCTTCAGATATGGTTCTACGTTATATACGGGAATGATTACCGATACTTTTGCCATGATCGATACTCCTTACTACTTTTTTATCTTATTGTCTCGTACAATTATACCTTCTGCCTCTGTGATAGTCCAGAGATTTTTCTTGAAAGCCTTTTCAAAAAATAATATACTGTGAATGACTATACTAAACTCAAAGGATGCTTTTATGAAGAAAAACAAACAACTAACAATCGCTTTATCTGCTTTCGCACTGACTTCGCTTATTTTACTGATTGTATTTTATGTCAGCAGCGTATATCCTTTTGGTGACAGATCTCTGCTTAAATGGGATATGGAATTACAATATGCAGATTTTTTCAGATGGTGGCATCGTGTTCTTCACGGACAGGCCAGTATGTTTTATTCCTTTTCGAAATCTCTCGGAGATAATACATTTGGTCTGACTGCTTATTATCTGTCCAGTCCATTTAATCTGCTGCTGTATTTTACTGACGATATTCCTTTTTTTATCACACTTGTCACATTATTAAAAATGGCATCAGCAGCTCTGACATGCTCCATATTCCTTTCCTGTTATCCATTCTCACTTGCATACGGATGGAACCTGATTCTTTCTGTTTCCTACGGGCTTATGGGATATAATCTGTGTCAGGCAAGTAATATCATGTGGCTGGATGGTGTTATCTGGCTTCCTGTTATTATGCTGGGAATCTGGAAACTGATTTCTTCCGGAAAGACTCTGCTGCTGTATTTTTCCGTGATTATTTCTATTATCAGTAACTGGTATACCGCCTACATGATCTGTCTGTTTTCGTTTTTCTTTTTTACATACGAGGTATTAAAGCAAAATGACTTTCATTTCCTGCAGACAATCAAACAACAATTCAGGCTCTTTATTCAATATTGCATCACCATGATCGCCGGGGTTCTGACAACCATGTTCTTTTTCTTTCCTGTCATTCGCAATTTATTACAGGGAAAGGGCGTTGATACTTCCGGAGGATGGATCATTGGATTTCATGCCGGTATCAGAGACATTCTGAAGGGCAGCTTTGTTCTGACTGTTCCATATACCGGTCAGGGGCTTACTTTTTTCTGTGGTTCAGTTGTTCTCTTATCCATGATTGGATACTTTCTTTTCAGCAAAAGAAAATATAAAGAGCGAATCTGGTCTCTGGGATATCTGATTTTTCTGATATTCTGTACAGTATTTATTCCTCTGGAAAACATATGGAACGGTTTTCGTAAAGTCGCTTCTTATTATTGCCGTTTTTCCTTTGTTGTCAGTTTTTTCATCATCTATCTGGCAGCTGTATTTTTATCTTCTTTTGTAATAAATCGCCGGAAATTAAACTGCGTTTTCGTTACCGGCTGTTGTATTTTTACCTGTGCCGAACTTTTTTATGGTTCTTACCAGACTTTTGCCGGAGGATATGGCGGCAGTGCTGCGGCCTTTAATCAATATGCATCCGAAGAACAGCGTGCTGTGACAGCAATTCAGGACAACGAAGCACAAACCTTTTACCGTACAGATCAGACTTCCAGCTGGCGTACAAACGCGCAGCACTTTTTTGGCAACTTTAATGAAGGTATGGCCTATGGTTTTATGCCTCTTTCTTCATACAGTTCCACATACAATCGCAGCATTATGTATTTTTATAACCGCTCCGGTTACAGCAGCTGCAATCGTCTGATCACATGGTGTGAGCCAATTCTCACATCTGATACGCTTCTTGGTATCAAATATGTTCTGGGTGATATAGCCGCTTTGGGCTATACACAGAATGATTCGGAAAACTACAATGGAAAATCCGTCTATACCAATCCATATGCGCTTGAACTTGGATACAGAGTTTCTGATTCTATACAGGATTCCATCAAAGCTGATAATACTTTTGAATATCAGAATGTGTTATTAAGCAGAATCGTCGGTCACGATGTACAATGCTATAAACCATGTTCTTCTGTAAAAGAAGCTAATGAATCCGGATATTCCTGGAAAGTATCTTCACCGCAGATGAATTCGATTATTTACGGATACTGTGCTCCTGCACAGGGGAATGACCTGGAGCTGTACATTGATGGTAATCTCCGCACTTATTATTCTCAGTGGTCATCCTACAAAACTTTTCAGGTTGGTACCAACGATGCTGCTGAACACACTGTAGAATTGAGAGGCACTGTCAATCGCGATAACATTGACGGCACTTTCTATTATCTTGATCTTGCAGAATTTCAGGATGTTATTGACGAGATTTCTCAGCATCAGGTACATACCACCGAATTAAAAGACGGGTATGTTAAATGCGAATATACTGCTGATGAAAGTGAACAGCTTCTTCTGACTGTACCATATGATTGTGGATGGCAGATTTATGTCAATGGTCAGAAAACAGATGCGCATAAGCTCCAGCATATTTTTACCGGAATTGATGTGTCAGCCGGTAAAAATGTTATTGAAATGAAATTCCGGCTTCCTGGTTATAAAAAAGGAATTCTTTTTTCCATATGTGGGATTTTGCTGTATAGTGTCAGTTTGATTTTCTTTAACAGGCTGAATCTTTACAGGAGATCAGAAAAAGAGTGATTCGATTTGAATCACTCTTTTTTACGTCTTACCAGTCTGTAGCTCGTATCCAGTTCTCATATTCTGCCATATGAATATTCGAGGCAACTGCGCCTTTCTGTGATGTATATAGTTTTAATGCTTCCAGTTTCTTTTCCAATGCAGCTTCCGGAACTTTTCTTAAAGAGTCTTCCATAATCGGCAGTCTTCTCGCTGAATACCAGTTTCCAAAATAATAAAGATTTGTTCCCCAATATGTTTTGTAAAATTCTTCCGTCACCAGTTTACTTGTCATCTTGTGATGAATATGCCCATATTCTCCATTTGGATTATGTGTGGCAACCATTCCCCAGTGTTTATATTTCAACACTGTATTCAGATCTTTTGCTATACTGGTGCATTCTGTTGTCCATGTTGATCTTTGTCCGTTTGCCAACAGATCTGGATATGATAAAATCATTCCCTCACAACCAAACTCTTTTATCACCTCATAAAACTCATTCTTCCGCACTTCATTATAACCGTTTGTCAGACATACAACAAACCAGCCGCCTTCTGTCAGATGTGCGCCACCCCACAGAGTCTCATCGTCCGGATGTGCAACCACCATAAGTTTCGTACAGTTGGACAGAGGAAGTTCATCCAGCATTTCTTTGGTGACCTGGCCTTCTGTTGTCTCAGAATCATATTTTGTCGCATTCTTTTCCAACTGACCTTTGTTGTTAAAGTACTGTCCGTTATACCAGCAGTTCTTCTTCATACGTCCGCTGGCATCCACATAATAAGTCTGTCCACCAGTCTGTATATATTTATTTGTGACCATTTTGCCATCTGTGCCAAAATAATACTTATTGCTGCCAACAGTTGCCCATCCTGTCACAAACTGGCCTTTATTCAAATAGTACGTGTTATTTTTCCATTTATGAACGCCGCTTTTTCTGGAAAGCACTCCGTTATTTTCAAACCAGTACCATTTGCCTTTTATTTTTACCAGTCCGGTTGCCAGGCTTCCGTTTTTATTGATATAAACCTGTGTTTTTCCATATTTGTAAAGGCCTTTTTTCTTTACAAGTCTGCCATCTTTGCCAAAGATATAAAGTTTGTTATTGACTGCTTTCTTTCCTGTATAGGCACGTGCAGTCTTCCTGTCAAAATAATATCTGTCCTTCTTGTACTTCACCCAGCCGGTTTTGCGGACACCCTTCTTATCGAAGTAGTAATAATACTTTTTTATTTTTTTTACTTCATCCTTTACATAGGTATTGTTTACTTTATACTTATAAGTCGTTCCCTTGCGAACCCAGCCGGTCTTTCCGGCAGCCTGTACAGACAGTGCTGACACTGCAAGTAATACACAGATGATCAATGTTACAAACAGACTTTTTTTCATTTTACTTTTCACTTTATTCACTCTTTCAAATTTCAGATCTCATACCATTTAATTTCGTTTGCTTCCATATGCAGGTTGAAGCTGCTGCCGTCCCCACGGTAAACGGTCGTATCCTGTGGCTCATAGGTGTTATTTACAACACAGTATTTGCCGTTCTTTACATATGCGTGTACTTCTACATTGTAGTTGCTGGAATACCAGCAGTTCAGTTTTTCTTCTGCTGACGCAGACCAGAGTACTGCCCTGTACAGAATACGACTGTTTTTGAAGCTATACGGAAGACCGCTGATATAAACGCCACGGCCTCTGCCGAAGTGACGGACTGCCACCTGCACTTCCTGGTCATTCTGGATCAGGATCTCCGTTCCATCAAGTGCATAGATATTTTTCTTGCCTTCACCAAAATCAACTTCTCCTTCTGCATCTGCCAGGATAAAGTGGTCTCTGTGTTCTTCCCAGTTATACTTGTCTTTGTTCAGGTTGAATCCATTCTCTTCTTCTACCCCAAGGACATCATCCAGCTGAAAATAGTGTCCCTGCCACTGATGCGCTGCCGGTTCTCCTACTCCGATAAATCCACCGCCGTTGTATACAAATTCCTTCACCGCAGTAATGACAGTCTCATCGATCCAGTTCTCACCACCACTCTGTGCCGTATCAGCATCGCCGACATTGATCACAACGTCAAACTGTTTCAGCAACTGCGGATTTTCTCTGATATCATCAAAACTGATAAACGACACATCGAATGGAGCCCCGCTGAGTGCCTCGATGATTCCGAAGTAAGAATAATTTTGTTTATAATAAATTGCATGATGTACCATATGATTGCCCCAGGCTCTCATTTTGCCCCAGCAGTTCAGAACGGCAACTTTTTCCACACAATACGGAGTGGTTCCCTGGATATTCTCATACAGTGTACGGAATTCTTCGCAAACGGATTTGATATATTCTACAAAATCAGGGAACTGAAGTGCAAGTTTCAGATATCCCCCATAACCAATTCTCTGAATCGGGCTGCGCAGGATTGCTCTTCTTGCTGTTACCCAGTTGATCTTTGCTTCTTTGACCGGATCACCACCCTCATGGAATGTATCCGGAAAGAAATATGGCAAAAATCTTCCTTCGGTATATTTTACATGCTTGATGTCACTGAAGAGTCGTAAAGTTGCTCCATTTCCCACACTTCCAACCACTGCATCCAGACCGATGGTTGCAAATTCATCCATAAATGGTTCCATGCCGATCCAGTGATCTCCCATGAACATCATTGCCTCACGACCGTATTCATGCACAATATCTACCATTTCTTTGGCCAGTTTGGCTACTTCACGGCGCTGGAACGCCTGGAAATCTTTGAATTCTTTTGATGGAATACGATAAGTATTGTTCATATATCCCTGGTCAATAATAAACTCCGGACGGAACTTGTATCCCACTTCTTTTTCAAACTGTTCCAGAATATATGGACTTACTGATGCAGAATAGCCAAACCAGTCCACATATTTTTCTCTGGCCATTTCATCAAAGATCAGCGTAAACTGATGGAAAAATGTCGTAAAACGAACCACATTCACATATTCATGACTCTCCAGATAACGTCGAAGTCGCTCCAGAGAATGAGCTCTTGTAGCCGGCTGCCGGACATCAAATGTAATCTGTGGTTCCACATCTTTCCAGTCATTCACAACCGCATTGTACATGTGAACCGGATCCCACATAATGTAAGCCAGAAAACTCACTGTATATTCATGGAATTTCTTCGCAGGTTCAATCACTACATTACCAGATGCTTCATCATATGACCAGTCAGCAGTTTCTACTGTCTCACCGGCTGTCCGGTCAATGACCTCCCACCATCTTTTCATATCATCCCGTGTATTCACCGCAAGCATATCCGGATACAGATGATCCATCAGATGGATCTCCAGTCTTTCCGCAACAGCTGTATGGAAAGAAGTCATAATATACATCTGCTGGATTTCTTCCGGATGCGCCTTCGCCCATGCATTGTCTTTTCTTGTCGTATAATAGGTCGCGTAGATCTTGGCACCGGTGTTCTTCAGTTCCTGCGGAAACTCTGTTCCATCACAATCGCGAATAGCATCTGCCCCCCATTCTTTCATAATATCCAAGGTCTCTTTGATCACGTCGAGATCTGTCGGAATCGTCACACGCCCTCTGTTGTTATCCATTATTTTTTCCCCCGATGTTTATAATATTTTATCTTTACTATAAAATTTCATATTTATAGCATACTTTGTTTAATCTGTAATTGCAATCACTTTCCTTGAGTTTTTTACATAATCTATTGCTTTTTGGGGACAATTTCATATTTGACAGACCATCCTTCCTGTGATAGGCTTCCAGTAAAATATATCTTATATGATTGTGGAGTTATATAATGGAACGTATTCTGAATTATACTATTTCTGCTGCCGATGAAGGCATGATCGTTCTGGATTTTCTGCGTAAACAGGGATTTTCCAGGCATATACTCACAGCAATGAAAGCTGACAGAGAAGCACTTTCTCTAAATGGACAGAAAGCCGGCGGACGGACAGTTCTTTCCTGCGGTGATCATTTTCGAGTCCGACTTCTCGAAACCGTTCCCGCCGACGGCATCCTCCCAACGCCTCTGAACATTCCCGTACTCTATGAAGACGAAGATATTCTGGTAGTAAACAAACCCGCCGATATGCCGGTTCATCCTTCCCTTGGCAATTATACCAACACACTTGCCAACGGAGTTGCCGCTTATCTGGAAACAAAGGGAGAATCTTGTCCTTTTCGTTGTATCAACCGGCTTGACCGTGATACCTCCGGTGCACTGATCCTGGCAAAAAATGCACTCAGTGCCGCGATTCTTTCTGTTCAGATGCGAAATCGTCAGATAAGCCGTACCTATCTGGCCGTTGTTGAAGGAATTCCCCGCCAGAGCGGAACGATTTCTGCACCAATCAGCCGCGCAGCTGATTCTGTAATCGAACGTCGTATTGATTTTGAGAATGGAGAATCGGCCATCACACATTATCAGCTGCTGGAAGTAAAAAATAATCATTCACTTCTTGAAATCCATCTCGAAACCGGACGTACACATCAGATTCGTGTACACATGGGTTATATTGGACATCCACTCCCCGCTGATTATCTGTATAATCCTGTATACGATACTTTCAAACGCCAGCCTCTGCATTCTCTGCAGTTGAAATTTTGCCATCCGATCACAGGAACTCCCATGTGCCTTATGGCACCTGTTCCCGAAGATATGAGCAATGCTTTTTAGCAAAAAGCAGCTGTTTTCCCAGGAAACCACAAGGTTTCTTTCAGAAAAACAGCTGCTTTATTATGCTTTATTTTTTTCGTAAACAATCTGCAGACCTTTCAGGAGAAGGTCTCCATCCAGAATCATCTTTCGTTTACAGTGCGGAATGATTTTTCTGGACATGCCTCCGGTTGCGATCACGGTAACCTTCTGTCCGAGTTCCTCCTCGATTCTGTCAATGATACCGTCCACTGCTGCCGCATTGCCATAAAGAATTCCACTCTTCATACAGTCTACTGTATTCTTACCGATGATCTTCTTTGGTTCTTCAATACTGATTCCACTCAGCTGAGAAGCTCTTGTTGTCAGCGCATCCAGTGAAATCTGCACACCTGGCATGATCATACCACCAATATAATGTTTCTTATCATCCACTACAGAAATTGTAGTTGCTGTTCCCATATCAATAATGACCAGCGGAACCGGATACTGTGCCAGTGCCGCAACTGCATCTGCAACACGATCCGCTCCCATTTCTCCCGGATTATCCAACATGATATTCAGTCCGGTCTTCACTCCTGGTCCAAGAATCATTGCATCCTTTTTGAGAATTTTCTGTACAGCCAGTCTGGCTGCTGATGTGATCTGCGGAACAACAGAGGAGATAATCGCTCCATCAATATCCGCACGGTTGATATGATGGATATCAAGAATTGTTTTGATATCAATCGCATATTCCAGTTCTGTTTTCGTCCGGATCGTGGATATACGTTCTGTAAAATATATTTTTTCTTTATCAATACAGCCAACAACTATGTTGGTATTTCCAATATCAATGGCTAAAATCATATTTCTCATTCCTGTCTGTAGGATTTTTATGCTGCAGTATCTGTTTTTACAATCTGGACTGCCGGAATCAGGTGTGCTTTGGAAAGCGCGGTTCCTACAGCTGCAGTGATGATTGTAGAAGAAACCATCTCACTGATTGCATTAACGCCAACCATAAGACAGCATCCAACAATAATATTGTGACCTCCCATCAGATTCCTGATCAGCTCTGTATTTCCAAACATCACAATCAGCGCAGTCATAAAGAACAGTGTATTCAAAAATGCAGAAAAGAATCCGGTAACAGCACAGGATACATACGTATTTGCCTTTTTGTGAACAGCTCTGTAAATAAATCCAATACAGATACCATCAAGAATACGCGGTCCAAAACACTGTACCGCTGTCATAAACGGATTGATCTGAAACAGAGCAGATCCAAGGGCACTTACGCCGCCGATTCCTATTGCCTGCATAAAACTGGTCAGTCCAAAAACGGCTCCTGCGATTGCGCCGCCTGTCGGTCCAAGTACAATGGCGCAGACTGCAACCGGAATTACGTTAAAAGTTACTGCCAGTGGTCCGATATTCAGATATCCCAGTGGTGTATAAGCCATCAGAAAAAGGATTCCTGCCATAAGGCCCAGAATGGTCAGCTGTGATGTGGTAAATTTCTTTGTTTTCATGTTTTCCTCCTTGTTATCGTTCCCTTACACGGGATACAATACGGTGCGGAATTGCGGGCATATGAAGTTTTTATTTACCCGCTTCCTGGTGAACGGGTTACTGTTCCTCCCTTTCTTTCTGAATAGAGAGAATTTTATCCAGGATGACATTGGCTGCATCCTCCTTGCTCATAAGCTGGAGTGATACGTCTTCATCCTGTGTAATCAGAGTCAGAACATTGGTATCCCCCTGGAATCCGGCACCTGCCACCTTCAGATTATTGGCAGCAACCATATCCAGATGTTTTTTTCCAAGTTTTGCTCTGGAATTACCAAGCATATTCTGGGTTTCCATTGAAAATCCACACAGAAACTGTCCCGGCAGACGATGTTCTCCCAGATATCCCAGGATATCGTCTGTCTTTTCCAGTTTTATACTCATCTGTTCCTCATGCTTCTTTACCTTGTCCTCATAGACATTGGCCGGACGATAGTCAGCGACTGCTGCTGCTTTAATGATAATGTCCTGCTCAAAGCTTACAGAAGTAACTGCATCAAACATTTCCTTTGCCGTCACTACCGGAACAAGCTTTACAAACGGTGGCGGTTCGATTGCACATGGTCCGCTGACCAGTGTTACATCCGCCCCACGGAGCATAGCTGCTTTTGCCAGTGCGTATCCCATCTTTCCGGAAGAATGGTTCGTAATATAACGTACAGGATCGATTGCCTCCTGTGTCGGTCCGGCAGTCACAAGGACTTTACGGCCAAGGAGATCTTTTTCTTTTGCAATTTCTCTCAGGATATAGTCCAGAAGCATCTCCGGTTCCGGCATCTTTCCGGCTCCTGTATCGCCACATGCCAGATAACCACTGGCCGGCTCGATCACTTCATAACCATAATGCTGCAAAATAGCGAGATTATCCTGAACGATCGGGTTTTCGTACATATTTGTATTCATAGCAGGTGAAACGATCTTTTTACATTTACACGCCATGATCGTAGTTGTCAGCATATCATCTGCAATTCCATGCGCCAGTTTGCCGATCACATTTGCGCTTGCCGGTGCGATCATCACCACATCCGCCTGCTTTGCGATGGAAACATGTTCTACACTGAACTGAAAATTTCTGTCAAAGGTATCTACCAGACATTTATTTCCGGTAAGAGTTTCAAAAGTAATTGGATTGATAAAATTCGTAGCATTCTGCGTCATCAGTACATGTACCTGCGCGTGAAGCTTCTTCAGTGCGCTTGCAAGATACGCAATCTTATATGCCGCAATACTTCCGGTCACTCCCAGAAGAACTGTTTTGCCTTTTAACATATCGTTCTCCTCCTCTGGCAGACAATGCTGTGCCTGCATCTGTTTTATTATAACAGTCTCTTCTGTAATTGCAACGTATTTTTCCAGTGTTTGACTTTTTGTACAGCATTTTGTTGAACCCTATGAAAATCTGTACTATAGTAATCTGTAATAAAAAGAATTTTTTATTTTCCACAAAAAGGCCATAAAAGGATAGGAGGTCAATATGAAAGCAGTTCAAATCACAGGATGGTGTGCACGTTTTATCAGAGAACAGGTCCAGCCCGGAGATATCTGTATAGATGCAACCATGGGAAATGGGAATGATACGCTTCTTCTCAGTTCTCTCTGCGGAAAAGACGGACATGTTTTTGCTTTTGATATTCAGGAAGCGGCACTTATCAATACACGTAAAAGGCTCATGGAAGCAGATGCACCCCAGAATTATACCCTTCTTCTGGAATCGCACACCAATATAGAGCACTATGTCGATCCGGGTACTGCCAGCTGCATTACCTTTAATCTTGGATATCTGCCGGGTGGGGACCACACCAAAGCAACCCACGCCGATACCAGCATTGCCGCACTTTCCAAAAGCCTGGACCTTCTGCAAAAAGGCGGGCTGATCTCACTCTGCATCTACAGTGGTGGTGATTCCGGTTTTGAGGAACGTAATGCTGTCCTTGCCTGGTTAAAAGAACTGAATCCACATAAATATCTGGTCATCCGCAGTGACTATTATAACCGTCCGAACAACCCGCCAATTCCGGTTCTGATCATTCGTCAGTAAAACAGGTCCGCTATGTTTTATTGCAAAGTAAAAGACCGATGTCGCACACCTCACGCTACATCGGTCTTTTTTACGTTACATAAAATTTTTATTTTATCAGTCTGTGATCTGAATGCTGTCGATCACCGGCTGTTCGTCTGCTTTGACTGTTCCATTATCATCCGTTGGGTTGGCATTTTTGCAGATTTCATCAACGATATCCATACCTTCTGTCACTTTACCAAATGCTGCATAATCGCCATCCAGGAAAGTACTGTCTGACTGGACGATAAAAAACTGTGAACTTGCGCTGTCCGGATCAGAAGATCTTGCCATGGAAATGGTTCCTCTCACATGAGAAATATCATTCTTTACACCATTACTTGAGAATTCCCCCTTAATAGTCTCTCCGGATCCTCCGGTACCATTTCCTTTCGGGTCCCCACCCTGCATCATAAAGCCATCCATAATACGCCAGAACGTAAGTCCGTCATAAAAACCTTCCTGTGCCAGTTTCACGAAATTGGTAACAGTGATCGGTGCTGTATCTGCATCGAGTTCCACTTTAATGTCCCCATAATCACGGATGCTGATATCCGCATGGTGGATTCCTGTCAGCTCCTGGCTGGTATCAAGCACTGTATTTTCCACAGTCGCACCATCTGTATCAGTACCATCACTGAAGCCGGCCTCTTCCGCTTCTTCTTCACTTGCCACATTTACATCTTTCGTATCTTCATCAGAAGAAGCTTTATCTTCTGATTTTTCATCTGTAGTTTCTGCTTTTGTATCATCTGCTTTCTTGCTGCTGCCACATCCTGCAAGTGTACCTGCAGTCAGCACAACGGCAAAAAGCACTGCCAGAATTCTGGATTTCATGTTCTGTTCCTCCTGTCTTTTTGTTACTGTTCACTTCGTTCCCAGCAACATCTTTTTTCTGATAGTATTCACAGTGTAACACCCCATAAACTTAAAGTCAAATCCTGACTTGTATCAGACGTTCAGCTCTGCTACAATAAAAAGCAAAAAAGAAAGGACTTTTATTATGAAAAAAATTGCAAGTTTTACCATAGACCACATCAAGCTGCAGCCTGGCATTTACGTTTCCCGTAAAGATTACCTCGGCGATCAGGTCATTACAACTTTCGATATCCGCATGACTTCCCCAAATGAGGAACCAGTCATGAACACAGCCGAACTCCACGCTATGGAACATCTGGCAGCTACGTTTCTCCGCAATCATGCTGAATTCGGTCCAAAAGTAATTTACTGGGGTCCGATGGGCTGCCGCACTGGAAACTATCTTCTGCTGGCAGGCGATTATGAATCCAAAGATATCGTCCCTCTCATGACTGAGATGTTTGAATTCATCCGGGATTTTGAAGGTGAGATTCCGGGTGCTTCCGCAAAGGACTGCGGCAATTATCTGGATATGAATCTCGGTATGGCAAAATATCTTGCTGACAAATATCTGAAAAATGTTCTTTACGATATCAGGCCAGAACGTCTGACTTATCCGGAATAATCTTTCAATATCGTTACTTAGTAACATAAAAAAAGCTGAACTTCTGATCTGAAGTTCAGCTTTTTTGTAAAATATCTTACTACTGGGCTGTGGTCTGTGCTGCTGCACCTGCAGTGGCAGCTCCTGCCGGAGCTTCTGTAGATACATACTGTGCATTCACATAACCTGTCTGGTCATTGATGCTCACCTCTACCCATTGTCCATCTTCGCTCACACCTGTACTAGTCAGCTGCTGTCCAACAAGTGTTCCTGTAATGATATCCGCATCTGTACTGCAGTCAGAGCGTACGTTTACACCCTCTACAGCATAATAAGTTCCGCTTTGTTTTATGATATTCACACCACTTGCTGTCTGAGCCATTTCTACCGCCGGAGTTGGTGTTGCTTCCGGAGTCGGGGTTGCTTCTGGTGTAGGTTCCGGGGTTGGTGTCGGAGTTGCTTCAATCACAGTCACAGTAGAGTCTTCTCCTCCCGTGCTATATCCACATCCGGATGCCACAACAGCCAATCCGGCCAGCACGATCAGTAATCTGGATTTCTTCATAGAAATAATTTCCTCCTTTATAACGCATAAGCCTATCAACACTATACCCCAATTCCGCTATATTATGCAAGTCTTTTTTTGTAGTCTCCTCTGTCTGTAACGACTTCACAGCCAATCCGCTCCATCCGTCTGCTGAGACACATTCTGCATTCCGCAGCTTCGTCACCTGTGCATATTTTTCCATCATACAACATGTATTTTTTTCTGACTGAAACAGGAGAAAGATTCGGCATCACAACATTGGCACCTGACAAAACACCCATTTCTCTTCCTCTTGGATGAATCGTCCCAAGGGCAGTCGTTGCAGGAAGCAGCACATTCGGGAACATCAGACGCAACAATGCAAGATAAAACAGTGTATCATCCAGCGTTCCACTTCTTTCATTGCAAAATGGGGTATCCTGATGTGCAATAAACGGCCCGATTCCAACCATTTCCGGATCAAGCTCCTTCAGAAACAAAAAGTCTTCCACGAGGTCATCCACTGTCTGTAACGGTGAACCCACCATGAATCCTGCTCCCGTCTGATAGCCCAGTTTCTTAAGTATCCGAAGACAGCTTTTGCGGTTTTCTCCGGACATTTCCAGCGGATGAAGCCGCATATAATGACGTAGATCAGCCGTTTCATGTCGTAACAGATACCTGTCAGCCCCTGCCTCTCTGTATGCACGGTAGCTTTCTTCTGATTTTTCTCCTATGGAAAGAGTCAGTGCGCAATCCGGATATTGTTCTTTAATCTTTCGTACGATCTGTACGATCCTGTCATCTGTAAAAAAGCCGTCCTCGCCGCCCTGTAGAACAAAGGTACGAAAACCAAGCTCATATCCCTGCCTGCAGCATTCCAGAATATCTTCTTCCGTCAGTCTGTAACGCTGTGCATTCTGATTGCTCCGACGGATTCCACAATAATAGCAGTCATTTTTACAGTAATTGGTAAATTCGATCAGACCACGTACATAAATCTTATTTCCGTACACTTCCTGCCGGACCTGATTTGCCAGCTCCCGTGCATACTGATCTGTCTCTTCTGAACGATTCGCCAAAAGTCGGTGAAACTCTTCTGCAGTCAGCATCTGTTCCTGATGCAGTTTATCAATTAATCTTTTCATGTATTCTCTCCAGCAGAAATATTTACATTTGTTTTTTTCCTCTGGCAATATATTTTCCGAGTTTTTCTTTTACCAGTCGGCCATCGTCTACCGTCAGACTGCCTCTTAAAAATACTTTATCAATTCCGCAGCGCAGTCTCATTCCTTCAAATGGATTATTATCAGTATTATAAGCATGTGTGGCAGCAGATATCACACTTTCTTTTTCCGGATCCAGTACTACAATGTCTGCATCACTTCCTGGTGCAAGCACACCTTTTTGCGGATAAATGCCATACAGCTTCGCCGGATTTTCGGATAGAAGCTTACACATCTGTTCCTGCGTAATCCTGCCTTCCTTTACCCCATACGTATAAAGTAATGTTCCGCGTGTCTGGACTCCCGGAAGTCCCCCCGGTATCTTTGTAAAATCATCTTTGCCCAGGGCCTTCTGTGCAAGTGTAAAACTGCACTGATCCGTAGCTACTGTCTGGATATCTTCTCGTGATAACGCTTCCCACAGACAGTCCTGATCTTCTTTTTTGCGAATCGGAGGTGCACAGACATAAACAGCTCCCTGAAAATCCGGTTTCGTATACACACTGTCATCAAGCAGCAGATACTGTGGACATGTTTCTGCATATACCTTCTGTCCGTTCGCTCTTGCATGCATAACTTCTTCAAATGCTTTTTTGTTTGTAAGGTGTACTACCATCACCGGTGCATCTGCCTCTCTGGCAATCACGAGCAGACGGTGAACTGCTTCCGCTTCCATCGTGTCCGGGCGCACCAGTGGATGATTTTCCGGTCCAAGTCTTCCCTCTTTTTTTGCTTCTGCGATCAGCGCATCGATCACTCCTGCATTCTCGCAGTGTACGCCTGCAAAACAGCCACATTTTCCAAGTTTTTTCAGAATTTTGTACATATCGCAGTCATTTACGATCATTGCCGGATATGTCATATACAGTTTGAAACTGGTGATTCCATGATCGATCATGTCCTGTATTTCCTGTTCTGTATTTTCATTCCATTCCACGATTGACATATGGAAAGAATAATCACAGGAACATTTGTCATCTGCCTTCTTATGCCATTTATCAAGTCCTTCCTTCAGAGTGTGTCCACCCTTATCCTGTGATGCATAATCAATGACAAATGTAGTTCCCCCGAGAATCGCTGCTTTTGTTCCAGTCTCAAAATCATCCGCCGTTACTGTGCCTGCTACTTCCAGATCAAAATGTGTATGACCATCTATGAAACCCGGAAAAAGAATTTTCCCACTGACGTCGATTTCCTGTGCCTCCTCGGATGGAAGATTTTTCCCAACCTGTACGATTTTTTCTCCTTCTACCAGAATGTCCAGCTGCTCTGATTTTTCGCCTGTTACAACCGTTCCATTTTTCAATAAATATTTCATAATCTTTCACCCCCAAAAACAAATCCTTGTTTATGATATTAAATATATCATTCTTCCGCCAGAGCATCAACTACTATCTATGCATCCAAAAATATTTTGAACAATTTTTTTAAGGCATGCTTAATTTTTCTTTGAAAAAACTTTATCTCAAAAAAAATTTATGTTATATTAGTAATAATAACAATACAAACCACAATATGGAGGAGGAATAATAATGGGACGGCTGACTGTATTAAAACAGATTGCAAGAGATCTTGCTTCTCAATTTGGTCCTGATTGTGAAATCGTAATCCACGATCTCAAAACCAACGATCCGGAACATTCCATTGTCTATATCGAAAACGGTCATGTTACCGGAAGAGGAATTGGTGATGGTCCTTCTAATGCAGTTTTTGATGTAATCAGGCATAACAACAAAAAAGGAAACGACTCAACAGACGAGATTCAGGATCATTCCGGATATCTGATGAAAACCTCTGACGGTAAAATTCTAAAATGCAGTACTTCCTATATCCGCGACGATGATGGCACCTTGCATTATGTATTTGGAATCAACTATGATATTACAAAGCTGACCATGATCGAAAGTGCACTGCACGCTCTGGTCACTCCCGTTAATAAGGAAGAAAAGCCAAAAGAGATCACCCACAGTGTCAATGATCTGCTGGATCATCTGATTGAAGAATCCGTAGCTCTGGTCGGAAAACCAGTAGCTCTGATGAACAAAGAAGACAAGGTGATTGCAATCCAGTTCCTGAATGATTCCGGTGCTTTTCTGATTACAAAATCCGGCGATAAAGTAGCTAATTATTTTGGCATTTCCAAGTACACGCTGTACAGCTATATTGATGTAAACAAATAATCTTTAAGAACAAAAATCCGCTGAATATCACTTTCAGATGATATCCTGCGGATTTTTTATTGATTATTTCGTTGTTTATCTTCTACTGTGTCTGCTGATTCAGCAATCGTTTGATGACATCAATGGTCTCCTTGATGCCATAATTCGCACTGTTGATACAAAGGTCATAATTTTCCGGTTTTCCCCATTTCTCTCCCGTGTAAAATTCGTAATATTTTTTGTGCTGTTTATCCATCTTCTTCAAGAAACGGACAGCCTGCTTCATATCCATATTACGAACATCCATAACATGTTGTGTGCGTACCTGGAATGGTGCGCTGATAAAGATACTGATATGTGGAATATGGTTATTCTTAAGGATTGCATCTGCACATCGTCCCATGATCAGGCAGTCCTCTGTTCTTGCCAGTTCGCAGATCAGATCGCTCATATTAAAGAATACCGCATCCTGCTTGGAAAGTCCATGATAACGATTCAGTTCTTTCAGTTTCGTCTTCAGGCTCTCATGCGTTTTCTTTCCGTACTTATTGAAATCCGTAAAATTCTCTTTATCCTGAACATTATCTTTTTCTGCTTCCAGTCGTTTCATAACCTGATCAAAGATTTCCACATCATAATAGTTAATTCGCAGTTTATCAGCAAGTTCAAAACCAATATCATTTCCGGCACTTCCCTGTGTACGGCTGATACAGATAACTAAATGATCATTTTCTGAGATTTTTTCTCTTCTGACTGCCAGATTCAGTGCTGCTCTCTCTGCATCCAGAATATCCGTAGAACCAAACATGTTTGGAAGCTGCTCAATGGCTTTGAGGATCTCATCATACTCCGTCATCAGGCGGCTTTTTTCTGCCGGATCTTTGATCGTACGAGCCATATTACTGATCAGTGCAAGTTCACTTCGAAGCAGATGTCCGTCCGGTTTTGTATACATCAGCATACTCAACGTACGGATCGTCGTATCACGGTTTCCGGTAAACGTACGTCCAAGGGAAGATCCCAGAACATGATATACTTCTGCGTCCAGATCATAAATACGATTGGCAAGTTCTGTATATATTTCATGATTGATATTTTCTGACATAACTCTCCCTCCCTTACATAAAGAACACAAGCATATCCAGTATGAATACCGGAACAAGGAATACCAGTGACCAGCCTATGTATCCGAAGAAGGACGGCATATTGACACCGTTCTCGTCAGAAATAGATTTTACCATAAAGTTTGGAGCATTACCGATATATGTGTTGGCTCCCATAAATACCGCACCACAGGAAATCGCAGACAAAAGTTTGACCGGAACTGTGCCAAGACTTGTTGTAACTCCATTCAGGAAACCAAGGGTTCCTGCCGTGGTAAGAAATACCAGATAAGTTGGTGTATTATCCAGGAAACTGGACAGTGCACCGGTTGCCCAGAACATTTCACGCGGACTGGAAAGTCCGATATGAGGTCCAAGTGCTTTCAGAAGCATCAAGGCCGGTTGCATGGTAATAAAAATACCGATAAACAATACCGCAACCTCCTGGATAGCCCCCCAGGTAAAATGGTTTCTTCTACGGATGCTCTTATCCGTTGTCTTAAATGACAGAAATGCAGCCAGAAGGATCATAACAATCTCTATCAGTGCCGGGAATGTCAGTGTCACTTCACCGAAAATGTGGATTCCCATAACTTCTCCTGCCGCATTCTGGAACGCAGAAAGTCCCGGAAGTACCCCGCTCAGGATAACCGCTGCCACGATCATCACCAGGAAGATAATATTATGCAGTCCTTCAATATGAAATTCTGTACCAGGTTTGCTGATATCCGGTTTACGTCCCTGTGCAATATCTTTACGATATGCCAGCTTATCCACATGATAGAATACAAACAGCATGATCACCATGTTAAAGAGCAGAACCGGTAACAGATGCAGACTCCAGAAAAACGGTACTCCTCTCATAAATCCCATGAGAAGCGGCGGATCTCCGATCGGTGTCAGACATCCTCCCATGTTGGAGACCATAAAGATAAAGAATATCATGATATGGCTTTTTCTCTTCCTCCAGGAATTCATCTTGATTACCGGTCGTACCATCAGCATACTGGCACCGGTCGTTCCGATACAGCTGGACAGAAGTGTTCCAAAAGCAAGAAGACATACATTTACTCGGGGAGATCCTGCAAAATCTCCTTCCATAGTAATATTACCCGAAACACAGAAAAGTCCGAAAAGAAGAACAATAAAAGTAAGATAATCATTTACAATACATTCAAGAACTGTCTCTGTTGCTTTGCCTGTACCATAAACCACTGCAAACGGAATCACCATCAGCAGAATCCACATAAGTACCACATGTGGCTGATGTGCTTCCCACCATTCAGCTTTGATCAGCGGCATCACGGCGATGCAGAGCAGCAGCCCCGCAAAAGGAATGCACAGCCATACCGGCACCTGAGTGGTTGTTTCTCCACTTCCTGCTGCCCAGACACCTGTCGGACACATCAGAAGCATGGACAGAAGCATTCCAAAAAATGTTACTGTTTTTTTCAAAGATGTCACCCCCACGTTTAGTTTTCAATCAGTGGAAATTATAACATACCTGTTGCAAATTACAATTGCACTTTCGTTCAATAAATCCTGTATCTCTCCTGTTCCTTTTGTGCATTTTTCCTATATATTGTATTTTTATTAGTGCATTGTTGTACTTCTGTAAAGTATTTCTATATCAATTTGTGCATTTTTGATGCAAATTAACTGTTTGTATAAAACAAAGTTTTTTTGTATTTTTATTCATAAATTAAGCCAACGGGCAAGTTCCCCGCTGGCTTAATTTTAGTAATCGCTGCTGGATCCCGAAAAACTCTCTCCACCACTTGAAAAGCTTCCTGAATCATTATTATCGTTTTTGACTTTTGCAGTCTGGCTTACCGTCTCATACAGGAAAATATCATGTTTTTCGCTCAATTCCAGTCCACTATCCGTCGTATATTCACTGGCATCCGGCTGCTGCACACGTGTTTTCATCTTACGTACCTGATACCAGGTGAGAACTCCCGTTGGAATGATCATGATCACAAATGCCATGAGAAGATCTTTCACGAACCGTCCGCCAACTGCTTCATCACTGAGATCCATCAACCGGATATTCTCTCCTTCCGAAATGCGGTCAAGTCCCGCCTCCAGATCATGAATCAATGACTGATATCCACCGAATGGATCATCATCCTTAAGATATGTCTTACATTTATCCAGCATTTCATCCTGGATTCTCGTAGAAAACTCATTCTGCGTGTCTCCGCGGAATACGATCGTAATGTTTCTGACACCCGGCTGATGGAAAATACACATACCTTCATGAGTATCTCCATAACCAATTTCATTAGCCTGCATAAATTCCGCAGCATACTGACGATAATCTTCGTCCTCTCCCACATCCTGTGAGATCCAGAGAACGGCATCATATCCATATGTATCATATATAGTCGCAAGTTCATCATTAAGCTCTGTGATCTCATCATCACTCAGAATCCCGCAATCATCAAAAACCCAGGACATTTCTCCATTTTCATCTTCCTGTGCCGTCTCTGTCTCAGCACCTGCATACACCACAGCCGGTGAAAGCACACCAAGGCTCATCACAAGCAGTGATCCGCTTAAGATAAGATTCATTTTCTTCATTCAGATCACCCCCATAAATCGCAGTGCTGTAACGATTGCTGTCATAGCAATTGTCAGCGGGATATGACATTTGAACCAGTATTTTACTGCCAGATCTTTTCCCACCGGAAGGTCACCGATCAGACGTCCCGTCTGTCCATTCATGGCAAACGAATATGTTTTTCCATTCCATTTTGTATTCAGAAACCATACCGGAAAAAGGCCATATTTTACCTCGCCTTTATTCGTTACAGTAACCTTCTCCTGCTTCGGCGTAACAGTTGCATATCCTTTTACACTCGCTTCAAAACAGTCTTTGACGCTCTGTTCCATACGTTCATAGACACGTCCGGTCAGTTCATCCGGTTCCTGATCATATTTATCTGCCATATATCCGGACAGGTAGGACATATTAAATTCTGTCAGATCCTGATATTCATATGGTTCGATTGCCTCCATCATGGTATCATCGATTGCCTTTGAACCATCCACTGGTATTTTTCGGAAGTTTATCTTTCCGGCACGGGCAACATGATAAAACCTGGTTGCTGTATAGTTATAGTCATCGTCTTCCCATACTCTGGTTTTTGTCGCCTCATAGCTGAATCTTCCTGCAGTATCCAGATCAAACAACCAGAACGGTACATAAACTGCCCTAATCTCTTCGAGATGATTTTCATCTTTAAATACTTTCGGAAGAAGCGGTTTTCCTTCGTAATGTGCCTTAAGTGCCTGTTTCGCTTCTTTTTTTGATTTCATAAACGGAATGATGTAATCCGGACGATAACTGTCTTTAAACTGTTCCGGCATGATCATTGGATTGTCACAATACGGACACACCGTTGATCCTGTTGTCTTTTCGGCCAATATTTCAGCTCCACAGGACGGACAGTTCCACACTGCCATATTTGACTTCTCATCTGACTGCCACTGTTCCGGTTCAAACCCTTTCCATTTTTCGGTCTTATCTTCTTCTACCGTATCCTGCTGTTCTGCCAGTTTATCCAGTTCTTCCAGCGAATACGTACTTCCGCAAAATTCGCATTTCATCTTCTGTTCTTTACTGTCAAACGTAAGTCCAGCCGAACAGTTTGGACATTTATAGTTTAATGTATCCACCCGGTCACCTCCTCAGGTTATGGTCTTGGTCGTCCACATTCCGAACAGAATTTACCCGTATTAGCAGCTCCACAGCTGCAGGTCCACGGTCCTGCCGGACGCGGCTGTCCGCACTCTGAGCAGAATTTACCTGTATTAACAGCTCCGCATGCACATGTCCATCCACTGCTCTGCTGAGACTGTGGCTGCATCTGCGGCTGTGCCTGCTGCCCCATTGCAAACAAATTCTGTGCATTCACTCCACCGGCATTAGATGCCATATTCATACCTGCAAACGCCATTACCGGACCGGCATTCTGATTAGATGCAGCTGCCTGCATAGCACTTGCCTGCGCTCCTACCATATGTGCTGCTGCCATTGTCGGATTACGGAACGCAGCATTTCTCTGCAGTTCTTTGATCATCGCTTCATCTTCTTCGGATGCTTTCACACTGGACACACCAAGTGAAACAATGCAGATACCTCTTAAGTTATTCCATTTTTCAGTAAGTACCTGATTCAGTGCATCAGAAAGTTCCTGTGTATGTCCCGGAAGTGCGCTGTAACGGATACCCTGTTCCGAAATTTTCGCAAAAGCCGGCTGCAATGCGGTCATAAGTTCACTCTTCAACTGACCGTCAATCTCTTCCCGTTCATAATCCTGTTCTACATTACCACATACATTTGTATAAAAAAGAATCGGATTGGCAATTCGATAGCTGTATTCCCCAAAACATTTAATAGAAATATCAATATCCAGTCCGATATTGTTGTCCACTACACGGAAAGGAACCGGATTCGGTGTTCCATATTTATTTCCCACGAGTTCTTTTGTGTTTACAAAATATACTCTCTGATCTTTTGGTGCTTCTCCACCAAAAGTAAAACGCTTGCCGATCTGTTGAAAAACACTTTTGATTCCCTCGCCCAGATCACCACAGAAAAGAGATGGTTCTGTAGACATATCGTAAGTGTATTCTCCTGGTTCTGCACAGACATCTACAACTTTTCCCTGTTCTACGATCAGCATACACTGTCCGTCGTTCACTGCGATTACAGATCCGTTGGATATGATATTTTCTGATCCATGTTTGTTTGATGATCTCCCAGAAACTTTTTTATGTGCTTTTGTAACCAGCACATCGGCTGGCATAGCCTCACAGTAAAAATACTCTTTCCACTGATCTGCCAGTACCCCGCCGGCTGCTCCAACTGCTGCTTTGATCAATCCCATACGTAATTCCTCCTTTTCTGAGAACTGCTCTGTATCAGAGCTTATTATTATGAAAGTTTATGTATAAACAGACCGCTTCGAAGTTTCGGTTCAAACCAGGTAGATTTCGGCGGCATGAGTTTATTTTCATCTGCAATCTGCATCAGATCTTCCATTGCCGTCGGAAACATGGCAAATGCAACTCCACCAGTCTTATCTGCAATCTCGGCAAGTTCACTCAACTTATGGCTGCCACCTACAAAACGGATTCTCTGATCCGTACGCGGATCACCAATGCCAAGAATCGGTGTAAGAACTTTTTCCTGAAGGATAGACACATCCAGCTGACCTACTACATCTTTCTTCTCATAAACATCTTCCCATGCTTTTAAATGATACCAGTTTCCGCCCACATACATGCCCATGCAGTGTTTTTCTACTGGTTTACACGGGAATCCCGGCATGATCATAAGTTCAAAATTAAATTTCAGACTGGCAATAAAAGCATGTTCATCCATTCCATTCAGGTCATGCACCACTCTATTATATGCAAGGATTTTGAGCTGATCATATGGAAATACTACAGAAAGGAAATAATTAAATTCCTCTGTTCCATCATAATCCGGATGCTCTTCTCTTCGTTTAAGTCCCACTTTCACTGCCGATGCTGCTCTGTGATGTCCATCCGCAATATATATAGACGGGATATTTTCAAACTGCTCACGTATCGTCTCAATCTCCTCATTCCCGTCGATCACCCACACGCGATGCCCAATTTCATCATCTGCAACAAAATCATATACTGCTGCGTGAGATGTTTTCCATTGTTCCATCAAATCAAGCAACTGCTGTGGATAGCGGCACGCAAGATAAATCGGTCCAGTATTCGCATCACACACATCTACATGACGGATACGGTCCTGCTCCTTATCTTCTCTGGTAAGTTCATGTTTTTTTACGATGCCCTTCATATAATCATCGATTGAACAGCATCCAACCAGACCTGTCTGTGTCTTTCCCTTACGGGTAAGTTCATAAATATAATAGCACGGTGTTTCATCCTGTTTCATCACACCATTTTTTTCCATATTCAACAGATTCTGTCTTGCGCGTTCATATACTTTCGAGTCATACAGATCTGTATCATCCGGCAGATCCATCTCAGCACGATCTACGTGCAGGAAAGAATCAGGATTTTTATCTCCAATCGCTTTCGCCTCTGCACGATCTACCACATCATATGGAAGTGCAGCTACATCTGCTGCCTTCTCCGAAACAGGACGCAATGCCCGAAACGCCTGAAAAATAGCCATATTCATTGTCTCCTTTTCTGTCTCATCACTTATGTATAAAGATAGTTTCATCTTATCACAGCAATTGTTTATTTTCAACAAATGACACTTTTTTTTGGTGTGCTAACTTTTTTTGTAAAAACCTAAAAGTTTTTGTATTTTCTCTTGCAAATTTACATATTTATGATATGATAGTTTTAGAAAGAAAAGAAAAATTATGAGTTCAAAATAAATTTTTTAAGGAGGGTTTTCAAATGACAGAAGGTTTAAAATGGACTGTCAATCACGTTGCCAGATCTGACGACAAACATCTCGAGTTAATGTCCGAAGAGAACGTAAAAAAGGCCAATGAATTTCACAAAAGTTTTCCTCAATATACAGTAACTCCTCTTCAGGATCTTGCTGAACTGGCATCCTATCTTGGTGTTAAGAGCATCCATTGCAAGGATGAGTCCTATCGTTTCGGACTGAACGCCTTCAAAGTTCTTGGTGGTTCCTACGCAATGGGACGTTACATAGCAAAAGAAGTTGGGAAAGATATCAGCGAACTTCCATATGCGGTTCTTTCTTCTGAAGAATTAAGAAAAGAATTCGGACAGGCTACCTTCTTCACAGCAACAGATGGAAACCACGGACGCGGAGTTGCATGGGCTGCCAAACGTCTCGGACAGAAAGCAGTTGTCCGTATGCCAAAAGGAACAACGAAAACACGTTTTGACAACATTGCTAAAGAAGGTGCGACTGTTACCATCGAAGAAGTTAATTACGATGACTGCGTAAGAATGGCTGCAGCTGAAGCCGCCAAGACAGAGCATGGCATCATCGTTCAGGATACTGCCTGGGACGGATATGAAGAAATCCCGTCATGGATCATGCAGGGATATGGAACTATGGTTATGGAAGCTGACCAGCAGCTCAAGGAAGCCGGAATCGACCGCCCGACACATGTATTTGTCCAGGCAGGTGTTGGTTCTCTTGCAGGCGCTGTCGTTGGTTACTTCGCACATAAATATAAAGAAAATCCACCAGTAATGGTTGTCTGCGAAGCAAGTGCTGCTGATTGCCTGTACCGTTCTGCTATGAAGGAATCCGGTGATCTTGTAAACGTAGGCGGTGACCTTCAGACGATTATGGCCGGTCTCGCATGCGGCGAAGCAAACACCATTGGATGGGATATCTTAAGGAATCACGTTTCTGTGTTTGCATCCTGCCCGGACTGGATGAGTGCCAAAGCAACACGAATCTATGCGAATCCGCTCGGTAATGATCCGCATATCGTTTCTGGCGAATCTGGTTCTGTTCCGCTTGGTCTGTGCTTCACTGCCCTTCACGATGAAGATGCAAAAGATCTCAAAGAAGCTCTGAAACTGGATGAAAACTCCAACGTTCTCGTAATCTCCACAGAAGGTGACACCGATCCGGTTCGTTACCGCGAGATCGTATGGGATGGACTGTACGGAACAAACGAATCTTTAAGCAAGTAATCAAAAACTCAAAAATTATTTCATATACATGGGAGGAACTTTAAAATGGATTACGGCAAAATCAAAGAAGCTGCTCAGAATTATCAGGAAGATATGGTCAAATTTTTAAGAGCAATCGTTAAAAATCCTGGTGAAAGCTGCGATGAAAGAAAACATATCGAAACAATCGAAGCTGAAATGAAAAAGCTGAACTTCGATGAAGTAACTATTGATCCACAGGGTAACGTCATCGGTTACATGGGATCCGGTGATAAGATTCTCGCTTTTGATGCCCATATCGATACGGTTGGTATCGGTAACATCGAAAACTGGAACTTCGATCCATACGAAGGTTACGAAACAGAAGAAGAAATCGGTGGACGTGGTGTCTCTGACCAGTGCGGTGGTCTCGTATCTGCTGTATACGGTGCCAGAATCATGAAAGACATGGATCTGATTCCGGAAGGATATAAGATCATGGTAGTCGGAACGGTTCAGGAAGAAGACTGTGACGGTCTCTGCTGGCAGTACATCATCAACGAAGACAAGATCCGTCCGGAATTTGTAGTTTCCACAGAGCCAACTGACGGTGGTATCTACAGAGGTCAGCGTGGACGTATGGAAATCCGCGTAGATGTAAAGGGTGTTTCCTGCCATGGTTCTGCTCCGGAACGTGGTGACAACGCCATCTACAAAATGGCTGATATCCTTCAGGACGTACGTTCCCTTAATGAAAACGATGACGCTGACGAAACAGAGATCAAAGGTCTTGTTAAAATGCTCAATCCAAAATTCAACCCTGACTGGGAAGAGGCTCGTTTTCTTGGACGCGGTACTGTAACTGTATCTCAGATTTTCTACACCTCTCCTAGCCGTTGTGCAGTAGCTGACTCCTGTGCGGTATCTCTTGACCGTCGTATGACATTCGGAGAAACATGGGAAAGCTGCCTGGATGAGATCCGTGCACTTCCAAGCGTTCAGAAATACGGTGATGACGTTGTTGTATCCATGTATAACTATGATCGTCCTTCCTACACAGGCTGCAAATACGAAATCGAGTGCTACTTCCCGACATGGGCTATTCCGAAAGATCACAAAGTAACAAAAGCTCTTGAAGACGCATACAAAAACCTGTACGGTGAAACCCGTCTTGGAAATGCTGAAACAGAAGAAATGCGAAAAGCACGCCCACTTACAGATAAATGGACATTCTCCACAAACGGCGTATCCATTATGGGACGTAATGGAATCCCTTGCATCGGATTCGGTCCTGGAGCAGAGGCACAGGCACATGCACCAAACGAAAAGACCTGGAAGATCGACCTCGTAAGATGCGCAGCGGTTTATGCAGCTCTGCCTGGTTCTTACTGTAAGTAAGAAAGAACAACAAAGAACGGGGTTCTTTGAACTTATAAAGGACGAAGTCCTTTGAACCTTGCAAAGGGAGCGAAGCCCCGCTCCCTCTGCACACCCTTGGGGCTAAAAGCACAGTAGTTCTACACTGTCAGATCAGAAGGATATTAACTTAACTAATTATAAGCTCTTTGTGTTGCAAGTATAAACTAATAGATAATTAGCTGCTACAGACAGAGTGAACAATATCTATAATGCTTCAGGCCGTAAGATGAACAAATAGTCAATAAACGAATAACCACACACGAAATGTGCTAATTAAGGCGTTTTTTCTTCTCAGTGTGGGGAATAAATATTTCATAAGGTGATGATCTGAGACGGCCGGTACTTAGTGACCGTATTCTGGTCACTTATGTACCGCTGCCAGTCGAAGTCAGCGAGAGCGTGTCACCGTTGAAATATTTGATTCCATCACACGTTAAAGAAGAATAATCTTAGTCACACATTTCCCACAAAAAGGAGAAAAACATGAAAACTTTACAGGATTACATCGACAAACTCAACAAACTTAACTTCAAAGAAATGTATAACAACGATTTCTTCTGGACATGGGACAAAACCGACGAAGAACTCGAAGCAGTATTTACCGTAGCAGATGCACTTCGTTTCATGAGAGAAAACAACATTTCCACAAAAGTATTTGAAAGTGGTCTTGGAATCTCCATCTTCCGTGACAACTCTACACGTACCCGTTTCTCTTTCGCTTCTGCCTGCAACCTTCTTGGTCTGGAAGTACAGGATCTCGATGAGAAAAAATCGCAGATTGCGCATGGTGAAACTGTTCGCGAAACAGCAAACATGGTATCCTTCATGGCTGACGTAATCGGTATCCGTGATGATATGTATATCGGCAAAGGACATGCATACCAGAAAGAATTCATGGATGCAGTTACTGAGGGAAACAAAGATGGTATCCTTGAACAGAGACCTACTCTTGTAAACCTGCAGTGCGACGTTGACCACCCAACACAGTGTATGGCTGATATGCTTCATATTATCCATGAATTTGGTGGTGTAGAGAACCTCAAAGGCAAAAAAATCGCTATGTCATGGGCTTACTCTCCATCTTACGGCAAACCGCTCTCTGTTCCTCAGGGTGTTATCGGTCTGATGACACGTTTCGGTATGGACGTTGTTCTTGCTCATCCAGAAGGATACGATGTAATGCCGGAAGTTGAAGAAATTGCTAGAAAGAACGCAGAAGCAACAGGCGGATCCTTCACAAAAACAAACAGCATGGAAGAAGCCTTCAAAGATGCTGATATTGTATATCCAAAGAGCTGGGCTCCTTTCGCTGCTATGGAAAAACGTACCAATCTCTATGCAGAAGGCGATTTCGAAGGAATCGACAAACTGGAAAAAGAACTTCTTGCTCAGAATGCCGAACACAAAGACTGGGCTTGCACAGAAGAACTCATGAAAACAACAAAAGACGGAAAAGCTCTCTATCTGCACTGTCTGCCAGCTGATATCACAGGTGTAAGCTGCGAAACAGGCGAAGTCGATGCATCCGTATTTGACCGTTACAGAATCCCGCTTTATAAAGAAGCAAGCTTCAAACCATATATCATTGCAGCTATGATCATGCTTTCCAAATTTGAAAATCCGCAGGATATCCTGAAGAAACTGGAAGTAAAAGCTGCACCAAGAATCATGAAATAATTTTTTATCGGGTAGGTTTTTACAATGTATAAAAGAAAAAGAATTGTGATTGCTCTGGGCGGAAACGCCCTTGGCAATACACTCCCGGAACAGATGCAGGCCGTCAAAACCACAGCAAAAGCCCTGTGTGATCTGATCGAAGAAGGGCATCAGGTTGTTGTTGTTCATGGAAATGGCCCACAGGTAGGTATGATCAACAATGCCATGGCAGCTCTTTCCAGAGAAGACGCAAACCAGCCAAACACGCCTCTCTCCGTCTGTGTTGCCATGAGCCAGGCATACATCGGATACGACCTGCAGAATGCGCTTCGTGAAGAGCTTCGCAAACGCGGATTTATGCGCACACCGGTCGTAACTGTTGTTACACAGGTACGTGTCGATGAAAATGATCCGGCCTTCCAGAATCCAAGCAAACCAATTGGACATTTCATGACCAGAGAACAGGCTGAACATGCAGAAAAAGCATATGGTTATGTTATGAAAGAAGATGCCGGTCGCGGATACCGCCGTGTCGTTGCTTCCCCGAAACCAGTTGAAATCGTAGAACAGGATGCGATCAACAGTCTTGTAGATGCAAACAAAATTGTTATCTGCTGCGGAGGTGGAGGAATTCCTGTCACATTACAGGGTGACCACCTGAAAGGTGCATCAGCTGTTATTGATAAAGATTTTGCAAGTTGCTTACTCGCTAAAGAACTTGATGCCGACATGCTGATCATTCTGACAGCAGTCGAAAAAGTTGCTGTAAACTTCGGTAAAGAAAATGAGAAGTGGCTGGATGAAATGACCGTAGAAGAAGCCCAGAAATATGTAGACGAAGGTCAGTTTGCACCAGGTTCCATGCTTCCCAAAGTACAGGCGGCCATGGATTTTGCCTCTTCCAAAGAAGGACGCTCAGCCATGATTACGCTTCTCGAAAAAGCCAAAGACGGTATTCAAGGCAAGACCGGGACTAAAATCCATATTTAAATATCAATGCCATGATATAAAAAGGAGTATAATCTGAAAGTCCGGGGGGATTACCTCAAAACCAGATTGTACTCCTTTTCTGCTGCTTACTTTTCTTTTAATTCCGGCAGGATCGTTGCCAGCATCGTAAAGAAACACACACATCCACCGATCAGATTCGAAATTGGCTCTGCCCAGAACACTCCATCCACACCCAGACCGCCAACACGCGGCAGGAGCACCGTCAATGGTACAACAATGATTACCTTACGGAAAATAGAAAAGAATGTTGCTCTCTTCGCTTTTCCAAGTGCTACAAATACTGCCTGACCGGTAAACTGCAATGCCATAAAGCAAAAACCAAAGAAATAGATGTGCAGCGCCGGAACACCCTTTTCCAACAATGTCGGATCGTTATTAAATAATTTAATAAAAAATTCCGGCATAATTTTGATGATTCCCCATACAAACAACGCATAACTGAAACAGACAACGGTTACAAATTTAATTGCCTGTTTTACTTTTCCAAAATCCTTTTCTCCATAATTAAAACTCATAACTGGTGACGCACCATTTGTAAGCCCATGTACCATCATTGTTGCAATATCTCTCACAGAATTCAACACTGTCATAACCCCAACATATATGTCACCACCATACATATGCAATGTGGAATTACAGAATATCTGTACCAGCCCATTCGTAAACTGCATCATAAAACCCGAAATTCCAAGTGCCATAATCTCTTTTACCCGTGCCCATTCTATTACCATTGCCAGGCGATTCAGACGCAGTGTGACTTTCTTTCCTGTAAGAAATCTTAACACCCATATTCCGGAACAGATCTGGGAAATAATCGTTGCAAGTGCAGCACCTCTTACTCCCATATGCAATCCAAAAATAAAAATCGGATCAAGAATAATATTTAAAACTGCTCCAATCAGCACCATCAGCATTCCCATGTTTCCAAATCCCTGACAGTTAATAAATGGATTTAATCCCAGTGAGATCATAACAAATGGTGTTCCGATCAGATAAATTGTGATGTAATCTCCTGCATACGGAAATGTTACATCGCTGGCTCCAAATGCATACAGAATCGGTTTATAGAACAGATAGCTCACTGCCATCAGTATTATACTTGAAATCAGAAGCATGGAAAATGTATTTCCCATTAATTTCTCTGCCTCTTCATGATTTCCTCTTCCAAGCTCCATTGCACAGAGAGGACTTCCGCCGTTTCCAAACAAATATGTAAATGCCGTGATCATTGTGATTAACGGAAAGCAGATGCCAACCCCTGCAGTGCTGTTGCCCCGGCTCCCGGAATCCTTCCAATATACATACGGTCTACAACATTGTACAACAGGTTCAGAAGCTGTGCCAACGTCATCGGAATCGAGACCTCCAGAATATTCCGATATACATTTCCCTTCGAAAAATCCGTCTGATGTACTTTCATTTCCCGGTTCCACCTTCTTTTATAGTACTGCGAACGCTGTCCGCCATAGCTTTTTTCTTATGTATATTATAGCACCCCCGTTTCTCTCCTTCCAGATATTCCAGCTGATTTTACCTCTATTCTCTATTTTTTCAACTTAACACAACACAATCTCACAGTTTTATCATTATTTTTCGTCATGAAACCACATGTTCTTCTCTTTAAAAGCCACAAAAATACATGATTATCTCTTGTTTTTAGACTTAAAACAGAGTATAATAAAAATAGTTTTAATCGAAATATTATATTCCCATATGAATGGATGGAGGTATTATGGCTGAAAATTATAATGGTATGGCAGTAGGGATTTTTGAAC
>OLOI01000103.1_pt1 | contig 85822 bp, 81 predicted proteins | sample 1672131 | NCBI WGS metagenome assembly OLOI01 (sample SAMEA3136651, study PRJEB25190) | human gut metagenome
GTGGCAGATTGTCTGGCAGATCAGGTGCCAGTCCAGAACCTGTGTGAAAAGGCAGGGCTGATTTTCCAGAATCCTTTTAATCAGCTGTCAGGTGCCAGAGATACTGTCTATGGCGAGGTGGCATATGGATTGCAGAACCTGGGCATTGAACGGGAAGAAATGAAAAACCGGATTGAAAAAGTGCTGCGACAGCTTGATATCTGGCAATACAGGGACCGTAACCCCTTTGATCTGTCAGGTGGCCAGATGCAGAGAGTGGCCATTGCCAGTATTCTGGTAATGGAGCCAGAGGTGGTTATTCTGGATGAACCTACTTCCCAGCTGGATCCTGAAGGAACCGAGGAAGTATTTAGGGTAGTGGATGACCTGGCACGTACAGGCAGGACTATTATTATGGTAGAGCAGAAGCTGGAAAAAATGGCAAAATACTGTGACAAGCTGGTGCTGATGCAGAAGGGAAAGGTGGTTGCCTTTGATACGCCGGAGAAAATTTTTGCCAGAGAGGATCTGGAGGAGATAGGGATGGAACCTCCGGTGTTTGTAAAGATCTGTAAAATGTGTGGCCTGACAAATCCGGACGGTACCTATCCTGTAACCCTGGAGGCAACTGTCAGATTATTTGAACAGCAGGAAAGACAGATGTCCGGCAATTCTCAGAATGAACAGTACTGATTCATTTCCAAGAACTGATCTGAGCGAAATCTGATCCGACTCTGAACAGACAGTGTTGTTTTATAACTGTATGCAGCTATGAAACAACACTGTTTCTTTTTGCGTACAATGGTTTACTTTTTCTAAAAAATAGGGTAAACTTGTATAAAATATTAATTTTCTATGAATTTTGTATAAGTTTACAATAATTAATTGCCAATTTTTTGTTGACTTGTTATAATATATGAGAATAGCTGTATTATAACAAAAAAGCCAGTAATGTATTGGTGAAAATGGAGAGATGAACGATGAATTTAGGAATCATTGCACACAACAGCAAAAAAGTACTTATAGAAGATTTCTGTATCGCCTACAAGAATATACTCGCCAAACATGAGGTCTATGCCACAGGAACTACCGGTCGAAGAATAGAAGAAGCCACGAACCTTCATGTGCATAAATTTCTTGCAGGGAGCATTGGCGGAGACAAACAGTTCATGGAAATGGTAGAGCGTCAGGATCTTGATATGGTTATCCTTTTTTATAATCCGGTTATGATTGATCCGAAAGAACCGGATATCACAGCGATCGTTATGCGTTGTGATCAGTATAACATACCGGTTGCCACCAACATTGCAACAGCCGAACTTCTGATTCTCGGACTGGCACGTGGTGACCTGGATTGGAGATTAAATCTGAAATGAGAGTAATAGCAGGAAAAGCCAGGCGTCTTGCCCTCAAGACTGTACCAGGCATGGAAACCCGTCCTACTACGGACCGTATAAAAGAAACACTTTTTAATATTCTGCAGCCTGAAATACCGGACTGCCGCTTTCTTGATCTGTTCAGCGGCAGCGGTGGTATTGGAATCGAAGCTTTAAGCCGCGGTGCAGAATCTGCTGTTTTTGTAGAAAAGAATCCCAAAGCATGTGCCTGCATCAGGGAGAATCTTACATTTACAAAACTTGCCGAACATGGTAAACTGCTGAACATGGATGTTTTACAGGCTCTTCGCTCTCTCGAAGGTGAAGAGGCTTTTGACTGTATTTTTATGGATCCACCATATAATAAAGATCTGGAGCGTCAGGTTCTCGAATATCTGAAAGACAGTTCTCTGGCAAATACCGATACCCTGATTGTTACAGAAGCCGATCTTCATACGGATTTTTCTTATGTGGAAGAATTAGGATATGAATTATCCCGTTCCAAAGAATACAAAACAAACAAACATATATTTTTGCATAAAAGAAAGTGAGAATACCTATGGTAACAGCAGTCTATCCGGGAAGTTTTGATCCGGCAACCTATGGTCATCTGGATGTTATCCGACGTGCAAGCGTCTCCTTTGACAGAGTTGTAGTCGGTGTTTTGCAGAATTCTGCAAAAAGTCCGTTGTTTTCTGTAGAAGAACGTGTTAATATATTGGAAAAGGCAACAAAGGACATTCCTAATGTGGTAATCAGACCATTTGACGGGCTTTCTGTGAATTTTGCCAGAGAGAATCATGCGCAGGTAATCGTACGCGGTCTTCGCGCCGTTACTGATTTTGAGTATGAACTTCAAATGGCACAGACCAATCGTGTTCTGGCTCCGGATGTTGATACTGTATTCCTTACCACTACATTGGAGTACGCTTATGTCAGCTCCACCATCATGAAAGAAGTTGCCCGTTTCGGTGGTGATCTATCCAGTTTTGCACCGCCGGAGATCATACAGGCATTATGTAAAAAAATGCAGGAAGAGAAAGAAAAAAACAAGGAGAATATACTATGAGCAGCAGAATCGAACAGATTATTGACGAAATTGATGAATTTATAGAAAGCTGTAAATTTCAGCCATTGTCCGCAACCAAAATTATTGTAAATAAAGAAGAGATTGAAGAACTTTTAAGAGAACTTCGTCTCAAAACACCTGATGAAATCAAACGTTATCAGAAGATCATCAGTAATAAGGATGCAATCCTTGAAGACGCTCAGTCCAAAGCAGATGCTATTATCGCAGATGCTCAGGCCAAAGCACAGGAACTCGTTACACAGCATGAGATCATGCAGAAAGCATATGCTCAGGCTAATGATACAATTAACGCAGCTAATAAACAGGCACAGGAAATCCTTGATTCCGCTACACAGGATGCAAACAGCATTCGTTTAAGTGCTATCACATACACTGATGACATGATGGCAAATATCGGTTCCGTCCTGAACCAGACTCTTGAAGACGCAGGTGGTAAATACAAAGGATTTATCGATGCTCTCCAGAGTTGTCTTGATGTTGTTAATCATAACCGTCAGGAACTTGCTCCTCAGACCGCACAGGCAGCAGCTATGACCGGATCTTATCATGAAGAACCGGCAGACGCACCGGAAGAAGACAGTCTGTTAGATGATCTTGGAGAAGAATAAGGCGAATAACACGGTTGTAATTCCATTCAGAAGTTTTGCTGTTATATAAGGAAGCATTGATAGTTTCCGTGTAACCAGGCTTCTTGTCTGAAATGTTATACAGATTCCGCCAAAAGCTGTCAGAAATAATGTCAACAGATATTTCCATTGCATATGAATATTGGCATTTTGAAGACGGCAAAGTCCTGTTGTCAGTTCCAATATACCGGATAATGTATATCCGATGAGATTTTTCATATTCCAAAAATGACTGATACAGGCAGACAGAATGGAAAACATAAGAATGTATCCGCCCAGGCGGGTAACTGTTTCAAACCCATTCATAATGGAGACATCCAGAAAAGCTCCTGATGAGCTTGAGACGGGTGTCTTTTTTTTCTTATCTGCTGATAAAAACTGGATTTTATTTCGATAAACTACAAATCGAAATAAAAGCATAATTGTAAGATCAGACAATGCAAATATTCCAAACACTGTTCGTGCAGGAATCTGATCTTTGAGACAGATATGACACAGATATGTACGTACAAACACAGGGCTTGCATGATTTGTAAATGTAAGAAGATATTTTGCCTCTGACTCACTGATCTGATGATTTTCATACAGATCGGATGTTATTTTGGCACCAACCGGATAGCCGCAGAGTGCTCCGACAATGACTGCATAAGCACCTGCTGCTGAGACACCCAGTACTTTATTCCAGATCACTTCCACAGGCTGCAGTAGTTTTCCTGCCATATTTGTATGAATCAATATTCCTGTCAATATCAGAAATGGCAGCAAAACAGGCAGAAGAACATTCAACCACAATTGCATCCCTTCTTTTGAAGCTGCAAGTGCTTCCTGTGGATACAACAACAAAAAACATATTTGTGAAATACTGAAAACGGTATAAAATATTTTTCTCATAAATACAGCTTTTTATATTTTTATTCTTTACTTTATGCTGCATATCAGACAGATATGTCGATAAAATAAATATACACGCAACAATTCATTAATGGAGGAAATCAATATGAGAGTATTAGAAAACTGCGAACCAAAGCAGGTATTTTATTATTTTGAGGAAATCTGCAAAATCCCACACGGTTCCAGAAACACCAAACAGATCAGCGATTATCTGGTAGCTTTTGCAAAAGAACATGGTTTTGACTACGTGCAGGATGAAATGAACAATGTAATCATTTATAAACCAGCAACACCCGGCTATGAGAATGCACCAACTGTTATTCTGCAAGGTCATATGGACATGGTTTGCGAGAAAAGGCCCGATGTACAGCATGACTTCGAAAAAGACGGACTGAATCTTTCTGTAAAAGATGGATATGTCACAGCCAACGGAACTACTCTTGGTGGTGATGACGGTATTGCAGTAGCGTATGCACTGGCACTTCTTGACAGTACAGATCTGCCACATCCGGCACTGGAAGTGCTGATCACTGTAGATGAAGAAATCGGTCTTCTTGGTGCTGTAGGGCTTGACTGCAGTGTACTCAAGGGTAAACGTATGATCAATATGGACTCAGAAGCAGAGGGCAGCCTCTGGATCAGTTGTGCCGGTGGACTTTCTGCTGTCAGCCATATCCCGGTTGCACGCGTAGACGCAGAAGGAGAAAAACTTCAGATAAAAGTATGCGGCCTGATGGGTGGTCATTCCGGTTCTGAGATTGACAAAAAACGAGCAAATGCCAATGTAGTAATGGGGCGTTTTCTGTATGGACTCAAAAGAGAAGCAGATTATGAGATTATTTCCATGACTGGTGGACAGAAAGATAATGCCATTACACGAGAAGCAGTCTGCGATATTCTTGTATCCAAAGAAGAAATGGACGCCGTCAAAGCATATGCCTCCAAGGTTGAAAAAGGTCTTCGCGAAGAATATGACGGAAGTGATAAGGGTATTTCTATCCAAATCACAGAAGCAGGCCATGAATCTGCAAAAGTCCTTCACCCGACAAGCCGCGAAAAAGTTCTGTTCTATCTGATGGAGGTTCCTTTCGGTATCCAGAAAATGAGTGCAAATATCGAAGGCCTTGTAGAAACCTCTACCAATATTGGTATTGTATCTCTCTCTGAAGATGAATTTTTTGCAAGTTCAGGTGTCAGAAGTTCCGTAGAAGCAGCACGCAATGCTCTTTCCGATAAGATTCAGTATCTGACAGAATTCCTTGGCGGAGAATATGAAATTCAGGGCGCTTACCCTGCATGGGAGTATCGCAAAGAATCTCCACTTCGCGACAAAATGGTTGAAGTATATGAAACCATGTACGGTCAGAAACCAGAAGTTGTAGCTATTCATGCCGGTCTTGAATGTGGTCTGTTTTATAAAAAAATCGATGGCCTTGACTGTGTATCTCTCGGACCGGATATGAAAGACATCCATACTTCCGAAGAAGTGCTTGACATTGCTTCTACAGAACGTGTATGGAAATATCTTGTAAAAGTTCTTGAAGAGTTAAAAGACTGAGCTTAAGCAGTCAAAATTCTATTATAAATTCAATTACTCAAAAAGGCTTCGCAGATATGCGGAGTCTTTTTTGCATATAATAATCTGAAAACCACTCAGAAAGTATGACATCTATGTCACGTTCTTCTTTTTTCTTTGTGTTTTTTATTCTGATACTGTCTAACAGCATACTGTCCTGCATTTCATTCAGTCGAAGTACTGTCTCTGTTCTAAAAAAAGACTGTGCTGCCTCTGCTGATTTCCGACAGCAGGATCTGTCCCCGGAACTTTATCGTCAATTGACAGAATCTGGTCTTTATCCCTCAGACTGGTGTGATCTTCTTACCACAACCATGTTAAACAGTCATTTTCATCCTCAACATATTTTTCCTGATAATACCTTTTATCTGTTGTACAAAAAAAGCTGCTATCTGCAGCTAAAAAAATATTATGAAGCAATCTGGGGAAATCTGCAGTATTTTCCTGTTGCCTCTGATGACATCAGCTATGAAGACAGTTGGATGGACTCACGTACATACGGTGGAAATCGCCATCATGAAGGAACCGATCTCTTTGGTCCCGTCAACCAATCCGGCTATTATCCCATCGTCAGTATCACAGACGGCATTGTTGAACAAAAAGGCTGGCTGCCTCTTGGCGGATACCGAATTGGTATCCGTTCTGACTCTGGCGGATATTTTTATTATGCGCATCTTTCCTCCTATGAGGAAGATTTTACTCCCGGCGATAGAGTGCAGGCCGGAGAAATTCTTGGTTTCATGGGAAATACCGGATATGGACAGGAGGGCACTTCCGGAAGGTTTCCGGTGCACCTTCACCTTGGCATCTATATCACCACCCCAGAAGGACAGGATATCAGCGTAAATCCATACCATGTTTTACAATGTCTCCGAAAAAAAATCAGAAAGTATACATATTACTAACAAAAATTGTACAAATTGTGTTATACTGTATGGGAAGTTTTGTCTTTTCGTATTTCAGGTCTTAACTTCAAAGCAACAATCCTGCAAGGAGCGATATTTATGGAAATACAGTTATGGAGAAGTATTTTATGTCCATATGAACTTGCTGTCAAAGAACTGATGGTAAAGTTTGAACATATTATAGATGAACACAAGCAAAATGACCTGTATTCCCCGATTGAACAGGTCAGTGGGCGTGTCAAGAGTCTTCCAAGTATCCTGGAAAAAATGCAGCGCAAACATATCCCCATGGAAAAGATGGAAGAAGAGATTGAAGACATTGCCGGTATCCGCATCATCTGTCAGTTTGAAGAAGATATTGATACCGTAGCCTCTATTATCCGTAGCCGCAGTGATATGACCATCAAAAGTGAAAAAAACTATCTGAAACATATCAAGCAGAGTGGTTACCGGAGTTATCATCTGATCATTTATTATACTGTAGATACGATCAATGGGCCAAAACGCCTTCAGGCCGAAATTCAGATTCGTACAATGGCTATGAACTTCTGGGCTACGATCGAACATTCTCTGCAGTATAAGTACAAAGGCGAGATGCCTTTACATGTAGCCGAGCGACTGAGCAACGCAGCTGATGCAATCATTGCACTGGACCGTGAAATGTCATCTGTTCGTGATGAGATTATGGATGCGCAGAATTCTTCACAGACACAGTCCAATCTGGTAAAAGACATTTTGCTCAGCATTGAAAACCTGTACAAGATTTCCAATAAAAGAGAAGTTGAAAAAATCCAGGATGAATTTCTACGGGTATTCCGCACAAAAGATCTTCAGCAGCTTGCCCGTTTTCATCGTCAGCTCGACATTATTGCGGAGGGTTATAGAGCCCAGTCCGTTTCATTTTAGGAGTATATAATGCAAAACTTTTTACCCGTAACAAAGCAGGAAATGCAGCAGCGCGGATGGGATCAGGTCGATTTTGTATATATCACAGGAGATGCCTATGTAGATCATCCTTCTTTCGGTTCTGCCATTATCAGCCGTCTCCTTGAGAGTCGTGGATACCGTGTTGGAATCATCCCACAGCCGGACTGGCGTCATAAAGAAAGCATTCAGACTTTTGGTGAACCGCGCCTTGGTTTCCTTGTAACAGCCGGAAATATGGATTCCATGGTCAATCATTACACAGTCTCAAGGAAACATCGCCAGAAAGATTCTTATTCTCCGGGCGGCGAGATGGGACTTCGGCCGGATATGCCAACGGTCGTATACAGCAACCTGATTCGTCAGACATATAAACATACTCCAATTATCCTTGGCGGTATTGAGGCAAGCCTCAGACGTCTTGCTCATTACGATTACTGGGATAACCGCGTGCGTAGAAGTGTCCTTATGGATTCCGGTGCGGATCTGATTTCTTACGGAATGGGAGAGCATTCAATTCTTCAGATTGCCGAAGCACTACAGAGTGGACTTCCAGTTGAAGAGATCACTTACATTCCTGGTACTGTGTACAAGTGCAAAGATCTGTCCCGTGCATTCGAACCAATCGTTCTCCCTTCCTATGAGGAAGTTTCGTCTAACAAACACACTTATGCTGACAGTTTCGCAGTTCAATACCGTAATACAGATCCTTTTACCGCCAAACCACTTGCTGAGAGTTATGGAACCAGAGGCTATATTATTCAGAATCCTCCGGCACATCCGCTTTCACAGCAGGAAATGGATGATGTCTATGATCTGCCATATACTGACACCTGGCATCCGATGTATAATGCCAAAGGCGGTATTCCGGCACTGGAGGAAATTAAATTCAGTCTCACCAGCAACCGTGGCTGTTTCGGTGGATGTAATTTCTGTGCACTGACATTTCATCAGGGCAGAATCCTTCAGACCCGAAGCCATGAATCGATTCTGAAAGAAGCCATCAAAATGACAAAGGATCCTGATTTTAAGGGTTATATTCATGATGTAGGCGGTCCGACCGCAGATTTCAGACAACCATCCTGTCAGAAACAGCTGACAAAAGGAGTCTGTCAGAATCGCCAGTGTCTTTTTCCGAAGCCATGTGGAAACCTTCAGGTAGATCACACAGACTATGTTTCCCTTCTTCGAAAACTGCGCAAAGTACCCGGTGTCAAAAAAGTCTTTATCCGTTCTGGTGTACGTTTTGATTATGTTGTCGCAGATAAAAGTCCTGTATTTATGCAGGAACTGGTCAAATATCATATCAGTGGACAGCTTCGTGTTGCACCGGAACATGTTTCAGACCAGGTACTTCACTATATGGGTAAACCATCTCATCAGATCTATCAGACGTTTCTCAGAGAATATGACAAAGCAAATGAAGCTACCGGCAAGAAACAGTATGCTGTTCCATACTTTATGTCTTCTCATCCAGGATGTACGATCAAAGATGCCGTAAAACTCGCTGAATATGTGCGTGATCTTGGCTTCACCCCGGAACAGGTGCAGGACTTTTATCCAACACCATCCACACTTTCTACCTGTATGTATTATACCGGTATCAATCCACTGGATGGAAAACCGGTTTATGTACCGAAAGATCCTCATGAAAAAGCGATACAACGTGCGTTGATGCAGTACAAGAATCCAGCCAACCGTAAGCTGGTTCTGGAAGGACTGCAGCGTGCCGGGCGCATGGATCTGGTCGGTTTTGGTCCGAAATGCCTAATTCGTCCGGAAAAGAAAAACAGTTTTTCTTCAGGAAACAAAAACTCTGGTTCTTCACGCAGACCAGCTCACAGAACCACCATCCGCAATACACATAAGAAAAAAACGAAGAAATAAAACATTTAAAGGAGCATTACATGAGTAAAACAAAAAAACGTAATTCTTCCAGAAAGGGAGATTATGGATATCTTGCCTCCGAAAAGAAACGGCGGATTCTTATTACAGCTGTTTTATTTGCAGTACCTTTGCTGATTTTTTTCTCAGCAATGCTATATTTTCATACAAGACTGACTATCTGGACTGTGATAGCTGTTGTCGGCTGCCTTCCAGCCTGCAAATCTCTGGTCAGCCTGATCATGATCTTTCGCGCCAGACAAGTAGAAACATCTGTATACCGTAGGATTCATGAACATGCCGGCGAACTTACCATGTCTTATGAAATGTACATGACTTTCTATGAGAAAAGTGCAAACATTGACGCATTTGCAATTTGTGGAAACACTGTTGTCGGATATAGCAGTGATCCTAAAATTGACGTAGCTTTCATGGAGCGGGAATGTCAGAAGATTCTCAGAGGAAACAGTTTCAAAGCAACCGTCAAGATTTTTACCCGACTGGATCCGTTTCTGGAACGTCTTGATTCCATGAATGCACACAAAGAATCTCTGGAGGAGGGAATTAAATTCCGCCCGGACGAAAAATATCCGGAACTTTCCAGAAATGAACTGATCAAACACACTATTCTGGCAATCTGTCTGTAAAGGAGCTTTATGAAAGAATTCCAAATCACCGAAAACGAGGCCGGACAGCGCTTTGACAAATATCTTGCAAAACTACTCCGGAATGCACCCAAAAGCTTTTTTTATAAAATGCTTCGAAAAAAAAACATCACATTAAATGGCAGAAAAGCAACTGGAAACGAAAAGCTCAACACCGGAGACCAGATCAGACTGTTTCTCAGTGATGAAACTTTTTCAAAATTCAGTCAGCAGGAACAGACAGCAAGGGCCGTAACTGATCTGGATATCATCTATGAAGACACTGATATTCTTCTGATCAACAAACCGGCAGGTATGCTTTCTCAGCCAGATGATACCAAAGAACCTTCCATGGTAGAATACCTGATTGGATATCTTCTTCAAAATGGTTCACTGACAGAAGAAAATCTGCGGACCTTTCATCCTTCCGTATGCAACCGTCTGGACAAAAATACAAGCGGTGTTATCGCAGCCGGAAAATCTCTTGCAGGACTGCAGGAACTGTCAACGTTATTTCATGACCGTACCGTTCATAAAGACTATTTATGCATCGTTAAGGGAAAGCTTACCCGCTCGCGGCATATCCGTGGATATCTGCATAAAGATGCAAACCTGAATAAAGTAAGTGTCTCACCGACAAAAGAAAAAGATGCCCAGCCAATCGAAACACAGTACACACCTATCTGCAATAATGAGCATGCAACTCTTTTGAAAGTACGACTGATCACGGGCCGTACACATCAGATTCGTGCGCATCTGGCATCTGAGGGACATCCTCTGGCCGGTGATGCAAAATACGGCAGCCAGGAATTCAATCGATATTTCCGTGATCATTATGGGCTGAAACATCAGCTTCTCCATGCTTATCGCCTGACTTTTCCTGAACTTGAAGGAAAATTGCATAACCTGTCCAAAAAACATTTTGAGGCAGTTTTACCAGTGCAATTTCAACATATATTAAAAGAAGAACATTTAGAGGAGTGTAGTTATGAAAATCTGGAATGAAATCTGGGATTATGTAAAAATGATCATCATTGTTGTAGTAGTAGTTCTTGTTGTAAATAATGTTGTTCTCATCAACGCCAAAATTCCGTCTGAATCCATGGAAAATACGATTATGACCGGTGACCGTATCTTCGGTTTCCGCATGGCATATGGTCTGAACTTCGATTTCTTCGGCAAACACATTTCCTACAAAACCAAAGATCCGGAACGCTTTGATATCATCATCTTCAAATTTCCGGATGATGAAAGCCAGCTGTTCATCAAACGTCTGATCGGACTTCCTGGTGAAACCGTTGAAATCCGTGACGGTAAAGTATACATAAATGGCTCTGATGAACCATTGGATGACAGCTTCGTACCGGAGGTTCCGACCGGAAATTATGGTCCCTATAAGGTACCGGAAAACAGTTACTTTATGCTCGGTGACAACCGCGAATATTCCAGAGACTCAAGATTCTGGAAAAACACATTTGTATCCTTTGATGAGATTGTCGGAAAAGCCGTTGTACGCTATTATCCATCTATCAAACTTCTGAACTGAGAGGATTTTCCAATATGGCAACCTGGAACAGCAGAGGCCTCCGGGGTTCAACCCTGGAGGATCTCGTGAACCGAACCAATGAACAATATGCAGAAAAAAACCTTGCTCTGATTCAGAAAATTCCAACGCCGATCACACCAGTCCGCATGGACAAAGAAAACCGTCATATCACACTCGCATACTTTGAGCAACGCAGTACAGTCGATTATATCGGTGCTGTTCAGGGAATCCCGGTCTGCTTTGATGCTAAAGAATGCAGTGTTGATACTTTTCCGTTAAGCAATATCCACCCGCATCAGGTCGAATTCATGAACGCCTTTGAGCAGCAGGGCGGAATTGCTTTTTTTCTTATTTTTTTCAGTCATGCAGATCTGTTTTATTACCTTCCGCTCCGTGACCTGATGAAGTTCTGGAATCGCATGCAGTCCGGAGGGCGCAAAAGCTTTCGGCGCGAAGAATTGAATTCCATTTACTATTTACAGAAAAAAAATGGATTTCTTGTTCCCTATCTGGATGGAATCCAGACAGATCTGAAATTGCGGGATTGACATTTTCTATTTTTTCTACTATAATTTTCTTGTTTTTACATAGTAGCATGGTAGCACGTTAAAGTGCTTATCTGTAATGAGGAGGAAACGACTATGCAGCGAATTTTTCATACACCTGAAGGTGTTCGCGATATTTATAATGGAGAGTGCAGCCAGAAGCATCATCTTCAGACAGAAATCCGCAAAGTATTTGATTCCTATGGATATGAGGAGATTGAAACTCCTTCCTTTGAATATTTTGAAGTATTCAGCAGAGAAGTAGGTACAATTCCTTCCAAGGATCTGTATAAATTTTTTGACCGTGAAGGAAATACCCTGGTATTACGCCCGGACTTCACACCATCCGTATCAAGAGCCTGCGCTACTTATTTTAATCCGGAGCACCAGGTTATAACACTTTCTTATACAGGAAACACTTTTATCAATAATTCCAGCTATCAGGGCCGACTCAAAGAGACCACTCAGATGGGTGTAGAACGTATCGGTGATGATTCTGCCGAAGCAGATGCAGAACTTCTCGCCATGACAGTTGAATGCCTTTTAAAAGCCGGATTAAAAGAATTTCAGGTCAGTGTCGGACAGGTTGACTATTTCAAATCTCTTCTTCAGGATGCCAATCTGGATATCGAAGAAGAAGAAAATCTCCGTTCCCTGATCTCCCAGAAAAACTATTTTGGTGTAGAAGATCTTGTACGCAGCCAGAATATTCCGGAATCTCTGGAAAAAGCTTTTCTGGAACTTCCACACCTGTTCGGCTCTTCAGAAATTCTTCAGAAAGCACGCAGTCTGACAGACAATATCTGTGCAATCAAAGCGGTAGAACGGCTGGAAGAAATCTATGAAATTCTCAAAATTTACGGATATGAAAAGTATGTCAGCTTTGATTTCGGTATGCTCAGCAAATTCCAGTATTATACAGGAATCATTTTCCAGGCATATACTTATGGAACCGGTGAACCAGTCGTAAAAGGAGGACGTTACAACAATCTTCTGAAACATTTCGGCAAACCTGCTGCCTCCATTGGTTTTGGCATCACTGTCGATAATCTCCTTATGGCTCTGTCCAGACAGAAGATTTCACTTCCGGAGAAAAAAGCACCAGTCATTCTTACCTATACAGAAGCTAATCGCCGCGAAGCCATTCTGGAAGCGCAGAAATTGAGAAATGAAGGAACGGCTGTAGCTCTTCGCCGTGAAAAGGAGGACTGCTGATATGAGATATCTTACCGTTGCCCTTACGAAGGGAAGACTTGCACAGAAAACGCTGGATATGTTTGAACAGATTGGAATCACCTGCGAAGAAATGCGTGACAAAGATACCCGCAAACTGATCTTTGTCAATGAAGATCTGAAATTACGTTTTTTCCTCGCCAAAGGACCTGATGTACCAACTTACGTTGAATACGGTGCTGCCGATATCGGCGTCACTGGCAAGGATATCATTCTTGAAGAAGGACGTAAGCTTTATGAAGTAATGGACCTCGGATTCGGGAAATGTCGTATGTGTGTCTGTGGACCGGAAAGTGCCCGTGAACTGCTTCAGAACAACCAGTTGATCCGCGTTGCAACCAAATATCCAAACATTGCCAAAGACTATTTTTATAATAAGAAACATCAGACAGTAGAGATCATTAAGCTGAACGGTTCCATCGAACTGGCTCCGATCGTCGGACTTTCCGAAGTGATCGTAGATATTGTTGAAACCGGAAGCACCCTGCGTGAAAACGGTCTAAATGTTCTTGAAGAAGTCTGCCCACTTTCTGCAAGAATGGTCGTAAACCAGGTCAGCATGAAAATGGAAGATGAACGAATCCGTAACCTGATCCGTGATCTCAGAAATGTGATCAGTAAATAATAACCAACAGAAGGGATGAACATAATGCGTACAGTAGCACTTACAAAAGAAAGTACAAAAGATATTCTGGAAAATCTCCTGAAACGAAGCCCAAACAACTATGGCAAATTTGAAGCAGCAGTTGACGAAATTCTGAACAAAGTAAAAACAGAAGGCGATGCCGCTCTTTTTGCCTATACAAAAGAGTTCGACAAAACAGAGATCAGTGCAGATACGATCAAAGTAACTGAAGAAGAAATAAAAGAAGCTTATGAGGCAGTCGATCCGGCTCTGATCGATGTTATCCGCAAAGCACTTGTTAATATCAGAAGCTATCACGAAAAACAGCGCCAGAACAGCTGGTTCACCAGTGAAACAAATGGTACCATGCTTGGACAGAAAGTAACTGCACTTGAACGTGTTGGTGTTTATGTTCCGGGCGGAAAGGCTGTTTATCCTTCTTCCGTACTGATGAACATCGTTCCTGCCAAAGTAGCTGGAGTAGACCAGATCGTTATGACAACTCCTCCGGGAAAAGACGGTAAAGTCAATCCATCCACTCTGGTTGCAGCCAAAGAAGCCGGTGCAGATGAAATTTACAAAGTCGGCGGAGCACAGGCAATCGGTGCACTTGCTTACGGTACAGAAAGTATCCCAAAAGTTGACAAAATTGTAGGACCTGGAAACATCTTTGTAGCGCTTGCCAAAAAAGCGGTCTATGGCTATGTCAGCATTGACTCCATTGCCGGCCCAAGTGAGATTCTGGTTCTTGCCGATGAAACAGCCAATCCAAGATATGTAGCTGCCGACCTTCTTTCACAAGCAGAACATGACGAGCTTGCTTCTGCCATCCTGATCACGACAAGTAAGGAACTTGCAGCAAAAGTCAGCGAAGAAGTTGACGGTTTTGTCAAAGTCCTTTCCCGTAAAGAGATCATCCAGAAGTCCCTCGATAACTTTGGTTATATTTTAATTGCAGAAGACATGGATGAAGCCATTGAAGCAGCCAACGCCATTGCTTCTGAACATATGGAGATTGTAACTGCCAACCCATTTGAAGTAATGATGAAAGTCCGCAATGCCGGAGCAATCTTTATCGGCGAAAACAGCTCTGAACCACTCGGCGATTATTTTGCCGGACCAAACCATGTTCTTCCGACAAATGGAACAGCAAAATTCTTCTCCGCACTTTCTGTCGATGATTTTGTAAAAAAATCCAGTATCGTGTACTATTCGAGAGAAGCTCTGCGTAAAATTCATAAAGACATTGAACAGTTTGCAACTTCAGAACAGCTGACTGCACATGCCAACTCTATTGCTGTCCGTTTTGAAGACGAAGAACAGTAGGAGGAAACAGATATGGCAAGAGAAGCATCTGTAGAACGTAATACAAAAGAAACAGAGATCAAACTCAAACTGACTCTGGATGGAACTGGTTATTCTGATATTGAAACCGGCGTCGGTTTCTTTAACCATATGCTTGACGGTTTTACAAGACATGGCCTTTTTGATCTCTGCGTTCGTGTCCATGGCGATCTGGAGGTAGATGACCATCATACAATTGAAGATACCGGTATTGTCCTTGGTACTGCAATCAAAGAAGCAATTGGAGACAAGAAAGGAATCCGCCGCTACGGAAGCTGTATCCTCCCAATGGATGAAGTTCTTGTACTCTGTGCAATCGACCTTTCCGGCCGGCCATATTTTTCATGGGATGCAGAGTTTACTTCCGAAAAGATCGGAGATATGTCCACTGAAATGGTAAAAGAGTTTTTCTATGCTATTTCTTATTCCTGTGGCATGAACCTGCATATCAAAGTACTTACCAGTGGCAACAGCCATCATGTTGCCGAAGCAATGTTCAAAAGCTTTTCCAAAGCATTGGATCAGGCTGTTTCCTATGATCCACGCATTACAGATGTACTCTCTACCAAGGGAAGTCTTGCATAAGGAGGAATACACATGGCAGATAAACTACTGATTCCATGCCTGTATCTGCAATCAGGAAAGGCAGTTACCGGATTTGGTCAACGAAATCTCTTTGGAGAAGGAAATATAGAAGATCTTGTGCGTTTTTACCGAGATAACGGAGCAGATGAACTGCTGGTTTTTGACTTTTCGTCTGGAGATAAAGAGCATGATCAGGCTATTGCAAATATCAAACAGATTTGTGCGATTGCTGAAATTCCTGTTATGGCAGCTGGAAATATCAATCGCATGGAAGATGTCAAAAAGCTTCTTTATGCCGGATGTGCCAAAGTTGTTCTGAATTTTTCCAAAGAAAGTAATATTTTACTTCTTGAGGAAGTATCCAAACGTTTCGGTAAAGAAAAAATGGTCATCAGTATTTCTTCTATGGAAGAATTTGCAGATAACCAAAAACTGATTGAAAAGTATGCAGATGAAATTCTTGCATTGGATACGATTCAGGACGAAATCGCTACGAGTTCTGATATGAAAGTTATTCTTCATACAGAAGAGAGTAAAACAGATGCCCTGAAAGATCTTCTCAAAAAAGAATCTGTACATGCTTTAAGCGGTGCTTATATCAGTTCTCTTGAGGTGAAACTTATTAATTTCAAAGAAGACTGCAAAGCTTCCGGAATTCCGGTCATTACTTTCGAAAGTGCTATCAGCTGGTCTGATTTCAAACTCAACAATGACGGATTGATTCCGGTGGTAGTTCAGGATTACAAAAACGACCAGGTACTTATGGTAGCATATATGAATGAAGAGGCCTTCCAAAATACTCTGAAAACTGGTAAAATGACTTACTGGAGCCGCAGTCGTCAGGAACTCTGGCTCAAGGGTCTTACTTCCGGTCACTTTCAGTATGTAAAATCACTTGCGCTAGACTGCGACAATGATACAATCCTCGCTAAAGTCGATCAGATCGGAGCAGCTTGCCACACTGGCAGCCGCAGCTGCTTCTTTAAACCTCTGGTTCAGAAAGAGTATAACGATACAAACCCACTTCATATCTTTCAGGATGTGTATGATGTGATCGCAGATCGTAAAATTCATCCTAAAGAAGGCTCTTATACAAATTATCTTTTCGACAAAGGTATTGATAAGATTCTGAAAAAGGTCGGAGAAGAATGTGCAGAAATTATTATAGCGGCAAAAAATCCTGACAAAGAAGAAATCAAATATGAAATTTCGGATTTTCTGTATCATGCCATGGTTCTGATGGTAGAAAAGGGAGTTACCTGGGAAGAGATTACCAGTGAACTTGCCAGAAGGTAACCCATGTCTGCAGAATATCCCACAGGAGAATTATCTTGGAAACAAAGACAGATAGACTTTTTATAATCATACCGGCATATAACGAACGAGAAAATATCCGACAAGTACTTGATGACTGGTATCCTGTCATTCAGGCGCATTCCGGAAACGGTGAATCCCGCCTGGTTGTGATTGATGACGGAAGCAAGGATGATACATACATAATCATGCAGGAATATGCAAAAGAACACCCTTTGTTCAGCCCTATCACGAAAACAAACAGTGGACATGGTGCAACTGTTTTATATGGATATCATTATGCACTTGATCATGGTGCAGATTTTGTTTTTCAGACTGATTCAGATGGTCAGACACTTCCCTCTGAATTTGAACAGTTTTGGGATCAGAGGGAAGCATGGGATATGGTCATTGGGTGGCGAAACAACCGTCAGGATGGCGGCAGTCGTATCTTTGTTACTCGTATTCTACGCCTTGTGATTCGTATCTGTTTCGGTGTTTCCGTAAAAGATGCCAACACGCCATTCCGTCTGATGAAGGCAGATACTCTACGCAGATATATTGACCTGATCCCTAATGATTTTAATCTGTCCAATGTGGTCTTGTCAGTAGTCTATGCAAAAAAGGGATGCCGCGTCAAATATCTGCCAATCACTTTCCGTCCAAGACAGGGCGGTATCAACTCGATTAATATGAAAAAGATCTTCAAGATTGGTCGCCAGGCACTGAAAGATTTCCGGCGGATCAACCGTGTGCTGAGCCGAAAATAGCAAATTTAAACTAATCTTCAAAAAGGATTGTAATGTTACTTTTACAATCCTTTTTAGTTTTGCCTCGAGATATTGTCTGAAACCTTGTTTAATAACGAAGAATTTTGTGATATACTTCTATATAAATTACAGCTATTGCATGTCTGTATAAAACAAGGAGGCTCCTATGAAAAAGAAAATACTTGCATTAACATTATCTGTTGCAATGCTCACTACTGGAGCATTGACATCTGTACCTGCTGCAGAGTTTGAAGATACTTCTATTTGTGCTACCGAAGTTTCTTCTGATGCTATCGAAGACTTTGATTCCCTTGACACAAGAGAGGATACAGAAGTTGAATTTGACAATACTGATAGTAATTTTAGCAGTGAAGAGAATATAGATTATTCCTATGAAGGTATTGATTCTTCAGACTCAGAATTTATATCTGATGAGACAGAAGTCTTTGCTGAAGATGTTGGAATTGATGATGATATAAATCCAGAGAATTCTTCTGTTTCGGAAACTCCTTCGCGAGAGCCATTAAAACCTGCTGTCACTGAAAGTATTGTAACCGGTCTTGAAAAACCTTTAAAATTCTATCCAGGCAAGTTTTATGATTTTACTGTAACAGGTGCTGGAATGGATAATACTGATCCAATAGAAAATGATGAGAGATGGGAACCATTATATTGGAGTACAAAAAATAATCCTTCAACTATTCAAGTTAACACTCGATGGAGAATCGGCTCATCAAAAGGCATTATGGAATCCAATACATATTCTATGTATATTTTCTTTAAAAAACAGTTTTTTGATTGTAAACATGGATGGGAATACACAGAGGATATTCAATCTTTACGGATTACTTTTGAGTCTGATTCTATTACAACATCAGAATTAGACAGTTGGATTAATTCTGATAAGGATGAATATGGTAATCCTATTCCTACCGAACCACCTACAGTAACGCCAACACCACCTACATTACAAATGAGGGTAAACACTCATTCCATCACACTACGCACAGGACAGTCAACTTCATCTGTCAAGGTTACAAACGCTACCCCTTATTTTCGTGTAGTTGCGTGGTATTCTGATAATACTTCTATTGCAAAAGTTAACCCTTATGGAAAGATTACTGCCGGCAAAAAGCCAGGCAAAACTTATATTACAATAGTAATGTCAACTGGCGAAGCTGCTAAAATAAAAGTAACTGTACAAAAAGGAAAAATAAAAACAAAATCCATTTCTGGTCTTAAAAAGAAAGTATCTGTAAATAAAGGGAAAACTTTAAAATTAACTCCTGTGTTATCACCACAGACATCACAGGAAAAGATCAGCTATAGTTCTTCTAATAAAAAAGTTGTTACAGTGTCTTCCAAGGGTATAATAAAAGGAATAAAAGCCGGAACTACAAAGATCACAGTAAAATCCGGAACAAAAAAATTTGTTGTAACTGTAACTGTGCCTAAAACAACCACAAAGAAAATCACTGGTATTAAATCCGCGATTAAACTAAAAAAGGGCAAAACTTATAAACTGAAACCTAAAAAAGTACCAGCAAACAGCGATTATAAAATATCTTACAACAGTTCTAATAAAAAAGTTGCCACAGTTAGTTCCAAAGGCGTTATCACCGCCAGAAAAAAAGGTTCTACAACAATAACAATTAAATCTGGTAAAATCAGCGTTAAGTGCAAAGTCACAGTAAAATAAAAAGCGAAATCACTATAAAATATTTGACAAGAAGTTGAAAGGAGATTTGAATTATGACTTACAAAGAAAAAAAGCGTTCTATGTTTCTTGGTCTGCCATGGACCTTTACTACTTATACCGTAACTGATGAGTTCATATCAATCGATTCTGGTTTGCTCAACAAAGTGGAGAATGACTGTTACATGTACAAAGTAATTGATGTCCGTCTGGAAACCACTCTGATGGAACGAATCCTTGGTATCGGTACCATTCACTGCTTCACTGGAGATGTAACGGATCCTGATCTTAAATTACAGCACATAAAAAATGCCAAAGAAATTAAAGATTTTATCCTGAAACAATCCGAACAGGAAAGACTAAAAAGAAAGACCTTAAATATGCAGCATCTGGATGGTAATCCGGAAGTCAGCAGAATGGCCGCAACGGACAGCTGCAGATCATAAATAAACGGATAATCTAATGTATTGATAATATAGAATACCTGTGGTAGCATAAGTAATATATCCTGATAAGCAGGAGGTAGGCTTGTGAATGAACAATTACTGAAAATGAATGGCTTATCGGTGGAAATTCTGAATGCGTTGTCATTTGAATCACACCTGGGAATTTCATTGAAGAAGAATTTGCATTATTTTGATAAGGATTTATTAATTGCCGAACTGATGACAATGACAGATTGGTTGGATGAACAGGAAGTTCTTTCAGATATCGCGTTAGATTATAGAGTCAAGAGTTTAGATGCCATACTTTTGAAGTATGATCGTTATTATCCCAATCATCAAACGCGAAAAGTGTTTAATGATATTTTAGGATTCCGGGCTTTTTGCGATAGCTATGACCAAGCATTAAAAGAAGAAGCTTCGGGCTTCCGAATTGCTGATATGTCAAATGGAAAGTCATTGGATGACGGATATAGGGGTGTTCATGTGTACTATCAAAAGAGCGGAAAACATTATCCGATAGAAATCCAGTTCAATACACTGTTTGATAGACAACTGAATAACTGGCTTCACGATTACTTGTATAAAAAAAACTATCCAATAGATATAGGAAAAATAATGCGTAAGAAATATGAACATGGATTGATTCGGAATGAGCATGAATTTAAGGAGGTGCTGAATAATGTGTTATCTAGTAGCGAAAGATCGTAATGCACATGGTTGTTTTGCTTTAAAAATGACTCATGGAAAGCATCTGGTGGAATTGAAAAGAGAACTGAATAAAGCAGTTGGATATAAAGGTATACAACTTGTAACAATCAGTAGACCAACAGCGTATGGCGAATACGCACCGTATCACTTTGTGGATACAGAGCAAGAGTTTCAGACTCTTGTAAAAGGACTTCGACCATAAATCAAAGATTATCTAATATACCCTTGCTGGAGTAATCTAGCTGGGGTATTTTTATATCAATTTTCCTGATATTTTCATTTTTTTGAAATCACTAGCAGAAGTGTTAGTGATTATCTGAAATATGTCCGTATAATAATAATTACAGATAGTATTTGCAGAAAAATCTGGCAACATTTTATTCCAAAGATGAAAGGAGAATCAGGTATGAGTAAAAAAATGAAAATCTTTACAGCGGGTGCGTTAGGAATTATGATGGCAGGTCTTGTGTGTACAAATGTTTATGCATTAGACAACAAAGATGTAGTTGGTACATGGTACGCAAACAGTCTTTCCATGGACGGCATGAATGAATTTCATCCAAATGCAATCATGATGGAAATGTCGATGGAAATCAGTGAAGACGGCAAAGGTAAAGTAACAACATCTTCTGAATCAGAAGAAGCAGACGTTGATGATTTTGAATGGAAGATAGACGGAGATAACATTATCATAACATCAGATGATGAAGTTATGGAAGGCACCTATGAAGATGGAAAAATCTCTATCAGCATGGATGGAATGACCGTAACTCTTGGACAGGAAAAAGAAGAATATAAACCTTATGAACCTGGAAAGGCACTCACAGACACCAAACTTGAAGACTTCGATGGTGAGTGGAGCAGTTCCATAATGTCTGCGTTTGGAATGCAGGTTCCAACCGGAACACTCTTTGATATGCAGTTTAATCTTACAATCGATGGCGGTAAAGCAACACTTGTAACAATTGAAAGCGGAACGGAAACCACCACTGAGCTTGAAGGCGATCTGGACACAAATGCCCTCGTATTAAAATCAACAGAAGAAAAAACCGAAGAAGACACCGAAGACTATTCATTATTCGACACAGATACCATGAGATTATATCTTCTTGATGATGGCAAATTATGTTTCACATCTGCTGACAGTATGGATGATCCAGAAGAAACAGAAGAAGCTGCAGACGGTGAAGACAGTGAAAATTCCATGGATTGGACTGTAAAAGTATTCTTTGACAAATTGGAGAAAAAATAACATAAATTCTCTTACTCTTTGAAGGAGGTTTAAATAATGGGATTATTTGATAAAAAGAACTGTGATATCTGCGGTGAAAAAATTGGACTTTTAGGAAATCGCAAACTGGACGATGGAAATCTGTGTAAGAACTGTGCCAGCAAGCTTTCTCCTTGGTTTGAAGAAAGACGCCACAGCACCGTAGAAGATATCAAAAGACAGCTGGAATACAGAGAAAAAAACAAAAATGCTGTTCGCAGTTTCAGTATCACTCGTGAATTTTCTGCAGACAGATATCATGTGTTTATCGACGATAACAAAGGATTGTTCGCCGTAGCATTTAATATGAGCGAACAGGATAATCCGGATATCGTACCTCTGTCTGCAATAACCTCCTGTCGTTTAGACATCGATGAACAGCGAGTAGAAGAAGAATACAAAGATCAGGATGGTGAATCCAGATCTTATGTGCCACCAAGATACAACTATTCTTATGATTACAAGATAAAACTTGGCGTTAACACACCTTGGTTTGATGATATGGACTTTAAGCTTAATACCTTCTCTGTAAAAGATCACGAACGAGCTAAAATGATGAATTATGAACAACTTGCAAATCAGATCATAACTGCACTTACCGGCGCACCGGCACCCGCACCGGTTTATAGCAATGGCATGATGAACCAGGGTTACCCGCAGCAGGGCAACATGATGAACCAGGGCTACCCACAGCAGGGCAATATGATGAACCAGGGTTATCCGCAGCAGGGCGGCATGATGAATCAGGGCTACCCGCAGCAGGGCAATATGATGAATCAAAATGCGCCACAACATGGTACTATGATGAATCAGAATGCACCTCAGCAGGCTTCTGGTGATACCTGGGTATGTGCATGCGGTGCTACAAACACAGGTGCTTTCTGTGAATACTGTGGATCACCAAAACCGTGATACTGAATTAATGCTACTGAATTAAAAGGAGGAATACGGAATATGTCTGATGTAATAGAATATAAGTGTCCATCCTGTAATGCCTCGATGGTATTTGATTCTAAATCTCAGCACATGAAATGTCCGTACTGCGATACGGAAATGACGGTCGAAGAGTTTCAGCGCACGCAGAAATCCGAAGATACACAGACGACCGGAAAATCAATTTCAAACGACAACTGGTACTCAATGAGCACCGGTCAGTGGCAGAATGATGAACTGAACGGCATGCGCGTCTACAGCTGCCAGTCCTGTGGAAGTGAGATCGTAGCTGAGGAAACAACAGGAGCAACGACCTGTCCGTTCTGCAATAATAAAATAACTATGAAAGGTCAGTTTTCAGGTGATCTGAAACCAGATTATATCATCCCATTTAAACTGGATAAAAAAGCTGCCAAAGAAAACTATTATAAGCATCTGAAAGGTAAAAAATATCTTCCCAAGGTATTCAAGAAAGAAAACCATGTGGACGAAATCAAAGGCGTATATATCCCATTTTGGCTGTTTGATGTAGATGCAGATGCTCAGATTACATATGAGGCAGAAAAAGTCCACTCTCATACATCTGGTGATACGGAATATACAACACGTGAAATCTATAGTGTCTATCGTGAAGGAAGCATAAGCTTCGATCATGTTCCCGCAGATGGTTCCAGAAAAATGGATGATACACTGATGGAAGCCATTGAACCATATAATTTCCAGGAAGCAGTACCGTTTCAGCAGGCTTATCTGGCAGGTTACCTAGCTGACCGTTATGATGTCAACGTAGATGAACGTATAGACAGAGCCCGTGACAGAATTCGTGTATGTACTGAGAGAGCTTTTCGTAAAACCGTCAGAGGTTATAACGGTGGTGCCTCAGTTAAAGACAGTAATGTACAGATTCATAATGCCAGTTACTGGTATGCCATGTATCCGGTATGGCTTTTAAACACCACCTGGCACGGTCAGAAATTCACATTTGCTATGAACGGTCAGACCGGAAAAATGGTTGGAGATCTTCCGATTGACAAATCAAAATTCTGGAAATCCGTAGGAATTCGCACCTTCCTGATCTGGGGAGTGCTGTACGGTCTGAAATGTTTATTTTTAATGTAGCAGGAAGGAACAGATAATATGAAGATAAAAAAGAAAATATGGGGCTGCCTGCTTTCTCTTCTCTGTATATTTATGCTGGTACTTCCGGTAATGGCTTCTGAAAGCCCGGAAACAGATTCTGAGGTTTCTGCAGTGACTTCCGAAGAGTCTGCAGTACCTACTGAGATTCCTGCAATTCCGGAAGAACGTCAGAAACCACTTCTTGTGGATGATGCTGGTCTTTTAACCGAAGAAGAGAGCAGTGCATTATTAAATAAACTTGAAGATATCAGCCAGAAATATGAAAATGAGGTCGGCATCGTTACCGTCAACTCTCTGGAAGGTAAAACAGCCGAAGCATATGCTGATGACTACTATGATTACAATGGCTACGGATATGGAGAAAACGATGATGGTCTGCTTCTTCTGATCAGCATGGGCGAAAGAGAATGGGCAATCTCTACTTATGGATATAGTCATACTGTAGCTTTTACAGATGCTGGTCTTGAATTCATCAGCGGTCAATTCCAGAGCAAGCTTTCCAGCGGAAACTATGCAGATGCGTTCAATTGTTTTGCAGACCAGTGTGATGATTTTCTGAGACAGGCAGCAACCGGAGAACCATATGACGTTGACAATATGCCTTCAAAAGGGAAGGTTCATCCTTTCTGGCTCGTTGCCGATTTAGTTGTCGCTTTTCTGATTTCTTTTGGACTCGTTAAATCAAAATCAAAGAATCTTAAATCCGTAAAAAAACAGGAATCCGCAGAAGCTTATGAGCGTAAAGGTTCCATGTCGCTTCGAAGATCAACTGACAGTTTTGTCAACAGGATTGTCACTCAAAGAACTATTAGAAATGAAAAAGACAGTTCTTCCAGTTCCTCTGGCGGAAGCTCATCACATACAAGTTCTTCCGGCCGTTCCCACGGCGGAGCCAGCGGCAAATTCTGACAACGGATAGCAAATCCGAAAAACTTTGTCATTGCTCAATATTCAGGCATTATAGTATAATGTAGTTAACAGGTTACCGCTCAATATCCGACCGGTAACCTGCATACTTTAGATACTTTTTTCTGGAAAGGGATCGTAATGCCATATCATAAGAAAAGGTTTTTATCATATACAATTGTTATATTATGCTTTTTGACAGCGTATACATGCAGGCTAATTCACACCAATAATTCTTTAATACAAGCTTTAGTTGATCAGAGCCGTACCAGTATTTATCTTGGAATGTATTGTGCATGGGTCATTTATCTGAACAAACATGTTGTATATAAAAGAATGCGTCAGTGCCTGACGGTCATTGGTTGTTTAATGGTATTCTGGTTTTTTCTGCGCACTGTAAAATACCATATTTTTCAGGATCCTCTTAGCACACACATTTGTTGGTATCTGTATTATTTTCCAATGATCCTGATTCCCACTTTAGGTTTAAATGCTTCCTTTCTTTTGGAAGAAGAACATGACAAAGTAAAAAAGAAAAGTATCTTCTTACTATTCTCGGCTATGTTGCTGATCATATCCGTATTTACAAATGATCTGCATCAGCAGGTCTTTCATTTTTATCTGAATCCACCTTATTCAGACAAAAATTACAGCTATGGATTTCTCTTTTTTGTAATACAGGGATGGATTATATTTTGTCTCATTGCAATGGACATAATACTTATTCACAAAAGCAAAATCTCCGGCAAAAAACGTTTCTGGCTTCCGGTAATACCTGGTATTATACTTCTGGCATGGAACATTGCAAATATTCTCCGAGTGCCTATGATCAGCACCATTGCAGGCGATCTGACTGCAATCTGCTGTCTTTGTATAGCTGCTATCTTCCAAAGCTGCATCCTTTGTGGTCTGATTCCTACCAACAGCCGCTACTTTGAATTATTCCAGTCAAATGGCAGTCTGGATGCAGAGATTACAGATAACACTTTTCATCGATATTATTATTCCGGAAACTTTCCAAAACTTACCGAGGAATTGCGTGAATGTGTGATTGCCAATTCTTCAATACAAGAGAATGGAGTTTTGATCAAACATATTCCTGTTAAAGGCGGGCATTTATTCTGGACAGAAGATATTTCTGTACTTCTGGATCAGTACCAGGATATTGAAGAACAGCAGGAAGAATTAACCGAACGAAACCAGCTTTTACAGATGACTTATCAGAAAGAAGCTGCGAGAAAAAAACTAGAAGAACAGAACCGACTTTTAAATATGATTCAGGATCAGACATACAAACAGTATGAGCTGCTTTCCTCATATATGAAAAAGCTTGAACAAACTGAATCCAGAGAAGAATATGATATGCTCCTGAGTAAGATTGTAGTCGTAGGAACCTATTTGAAAAGAAGAAAAAATCTTGTACTTACCAGATACAGTTCACAAGGAGATTCTCTTACTATGGCCGATCTGAAGCAGAGTCTTGCAGAATCCTGCGAAAATCTGAAACTATGCAGGATCCGTGCAGCTTATTATGTACAGGATAAAGAAAAGCAGCTTCAAGCAGATGATATTCTGAACTGCTATGACTTTTTTGAATGGCTGATTGAACAGCTTTTTGATGTTATAAATTCAGTCTTTTTCCGTGTAACCCAGATTGACGAAAAACTACAGATTTCTGTCCATGTTATGAGTTCAACAGATATTCATAATTTTCTGAAAGAACGACCTGAACTTTTAATACAGCAGGAGGAGGAACAGGAATGGTTTATTCGATGTCCGCTCTCATAAATGATACCATAAAATTACAAAATGTTCTTATGATCCTTATGGAAATATGTCTGATTCTTGAATTTATCCTACTATTTTCAAGAATTATGCGTGCTGTTGAAAAATGGAAGATAGCTGTTTCCGCATCATGGCTGATCATTTCTTTTCTTATTATGGCCGGACTTTTGAATGACCATCGACACAGACTGGATAAACCTCCGCATAAACCTATCTTTTATTCATTTCCGGCATATGCATTGGTGATCATAATTGTTCTGCTGACTGTTTATCTTATTCTGGCAATTTGCAAAGAGCTTAAGGAATACCATAATACATTGTCTCCCTGGTCTGTTTATGAAGCAGTAAACAATGTTCCCTGCGGTGTCTGCTTTTCAGATTCTCTCGGACGTATTATCTTAAGTAACTCCAAAATGCAGGAGTTGTGCAGAATGCTTACTGGAAACTATCTTCAGAATTTTGATTCTTTCCGTTATGCCATAAATTCCGAGCCAGTACAGGATAATGTGATCAAATTAAACTCTGATAACAATGTATTCTATTTTCAGGATGGTTCCGTCTGGATGTTTCAGGAATATCACCTTACAGAACCCTCACTGAAAGGCTATGTACAAACTGTCGCACTCGATGTTTCCGAAATATATTACAACAGTGAAGAGATTAAGAGGAACAATGAAAAACTGGCAAAACTAAATCAAAAGCTGGAAGAAATGTATGAACGAATCGGTGATGAAATACGCGAACAGGAAACTCTGTCCATGAAAATGCAGGTACATGATAACTTCGGAAGGAGTCTTCTCTCTATACGAAAAATCTTAGGAGACAAAGAATCACCAGAAAATATGAAGGAACAGTTGGAAACTTTAAAGCAGCAGGTTTATATCCTTACCAATACAACCGTCGCTAATAAAGAAAACCAATATGAAGATACCGAAAGACATGCAGAAGAACTTGGTATTTCCATTCAGATCCAGGGCAGCTATCCAGATACTCCCGCATACCGGTGCCTTACAGATCGCGCTATTCGTGAATGCGTAACAAACTGTGCCCGACATGCACATGGAAATACTGTTTTTGTTATTATGAAAAGGAAATGCAACGAATATCAGATTCAGATCACCAATGATGGTGAATTGCCGTCAAAGGATGCCAAAGAGGGTGGTGGACTGTCTGCTCTGCGAAAAGCAGTTGAAGCAGAGGGTGGCTCTATGAACACTTTTTTCGAACCTGCTTTTTATCTGTTGCTGAATTTACCTCTGTTTGATGAAGAATACTAATTCAATTTTGGAAGGAAATGATTCTATGGCACGCATACTCATTGTAGAAGATCAGAAGATCATGCAGAAATATTTCGAGTTTATTATTTTACAGGATCCGGATTTAAAGCTCGTAGATACTATTTCAGATGCCCGTGAAGCCGTAAAGATCTGCAATTATTCTGTCATCGATCTGGTTCTGATGGATGTGCAGACCTTCCATAACCATGACGGCCTGTCTGCCGGAAAGGCAATCAGAGAAGAGCATCCTGGAACCAAAGTACTCATTGTAACTTCTCTGATCGATCCTAAAGTTCTGGAAAGAGCTAAGACCGGATGCGCAGACAGTCTCTGGTACAAAGATCATGGTGAAGATGAAATACGTGATGTGATACACAGGACTCTTAATGGAGAACATGTTTTTCCGGATGTGACCCCGGACGTAGAACTGAACTGGATCACCAGCGGTGAGATCAGTCCACGACAGTTAGAAATGCTCCGACTTTATATCTGTGGTATGTCTTATTCAGAAATTGCAAAAAAGATGAACTGTACCACCTCAGGAGTGCGTTGGAACTTTCAGGAGATGATTGCAAAAGCTGGATACAGTTGTAAAGAAGATCTGATCGCTGCAGCATTAGAAAGCAAATTAATAGTTACCACGCTAAAATAAACCAAAGAGAGGAGATGACATCATGAAGAAAAAATTAATTGCAATATGCCTCAGTGCTTTTATGTTTACATCTGTTACCTCCATAAACTGTATGGCAGAAAATCCATACCCGAACGAAGAATCTTACAGTAATTCCAGTTTTGCTATTTTACAGGATATCCTTAGAGAAAATGACTGTCAGGCAGGCATCGCTTTTCTGGGTTATATCGGATACGATGCCACAACCGAAGAAATTCTGGATTATACAAACCAGGAGGATTATGTTGCATCCTATCCATTTCTTAAAAATGGTACTGTTGTAGATGCGGGCGGATATGAAGTCTTTGCAATTATTCCGGCTTCGGACTGGTCGATCAGCGTATACTCCTCTGAAATGACCGAAGATGCCGTCTACAAAGATTATCTGGATTTCCCGTTATATGAGGGTTCACCTGATGAAGTGATCATTCTCCGATGCAACCTGAGTGAGATTTATTCAAACACAATGGTCACATCCAAAGAAGGCAATATGAGCGTTTCCTACCGTCCTTCAATTTCTTTGAAAGACGGCCACCTGGCAGAAGAACAGCGTTGCTACGATTTTTCAATCTACTATGATTTCAACTATGGACATAATGGTTCTGACAACTGTATGGAAAGTAACCTTCCCGAAGATTACTACGAGGATTATTACAGCGATACAGTACAAAACGCTTATGAACTTCTATGTTCTACAGATGAGGTCAGCTACTATCTGGGACTGGGATTCTTTGTATGGTATACCGGAAACAAAGATATGATCGATGACAAAGAATGCAGAGTATTCGTTCTCGGAAAAGACCTGGACGATCATATGGAAGTCAAAAATCATTACGCAGTCAGTGATAATCAGGTATATTACCTTGATGTGATTGAAAATACCTGGAATATTCTTGGATCCGGATAATGTAATTCCTACTTCACAATACCATAATGCTTCCTGATTCTTGAGTTTATACATTCTTGAGTTTGTACCCTTTTTGGCTTGAATTCCTTTTGTAAAGCATATATAATAGGAATACTGTGAAGAAATGTCGCTGCGATAAATTTTGTTGCGAAATTTTCTTCATGTAACCAGTTATATAACAACCTTCGAAAGGAAAACTATGAGAAAATTAGCATTACGCGATGAAATACTTCTGCAGATTGACAAAGCTGCCCGTTACATCGGTGGTGAAGTCAATGCAGTCATGAAAAACAAAGAGGATGTCGGTATCCGTTTTGCAATGGCATTCCCGGATGTCTATGAAATTGGTATGTCTAACCTCGGAATGATGATCTTATATGATATGTTCAACAAAAGAGACGACGTATGGTGCGAGCGTCTCTTTTCACCGTGGACAGACCTTGATAAGATCATGCGTGAAGAGCACATTCCATTATTTACTCTGGAATCTCAGGATCCGGTAAAGGAATTTGATTTCCTTGGTATCACTCTCGGATATGAAATGTGCTATACAAACGTTCTCCAGTTACTGGATCTCAGTGGAATCCCACTTCTTGCAAAAGAACGTACAGAGGATGATCCGCTGGTGATCGGCGGAGGCGCGTGTGCATACAATCCTGAGCCACTTGCACCGTTCTTTGACCTTTTCTATATCGGAGAGGGTGAAATGGTCTATGGAGCCCTTTTTGACGCTTACAAGGCAAACCAGAAGGCCGGTGGCAGCAGACAGGATTTCCTTCTGAAAGCAGCACAGATTCCTGGTATTTATGTACCTTCTCTCTATGAAGTTACCTATAAAGAAGATGGTACCATTAAATCCTTCCAGCCTAAATATGAAAATGTACCGGAAAAGGTTGAAAAACAGCTCGTTATCGATATGGATAAAGATTACAATAAACTGGAAGCTCCGGTCGTTCCTCATATCAAGGCAACACAGGACCGTGTTACTCTGGAGATCCAGCGTGGCTGTATCCGCGGATGCCGTTTCTGTCAGGCCGGCATGATCTACCGTCCTACAAGAGAACGTGATATCGAGACATTAAAAGAATCTGCAAGAATCATGCTTCAGAAGACAGGTCATGAAGAAATCTCTTTAAGTTCTTTAAGTTCCAGTGATTACAGTCACCTGAAAGAGATCGTGAACTTCCTGATTGATGAATTCCGTGATGAGGCAGTCAATATTTCTCTGCCTTCTCTTAGAATCGATGCATTTGCTCTCGATGTTATGAGTAAAGTTCAGGATGTCAAAAAAAGCAGCCTCACTTTTGCTCCGGAAGCAGGTTCTCAGCGTCTTCGTAATGTTATTAATAAAGGACTTACGGAAGAAGATATCCTGCACGGCGCCGGTGAAGCTTTCAAGGGCGGATGGAATCAGGTTAAGCTTTATTTCATGCTTGGACTTCCTACTGAAACAGAAGATGATATGAAGGGCATCGCGCATCTTGCCCAGAAGATTGCCGAGACCTATTATGAAGTTGTTCCAAAGGAGCAGCGTAAAGGAAAAGTACAGATCAATGTCAGCACTTCTTTCTTTGTGCCAAAACCGTTCACCCCGTTCCAGTGGGCACCTATGTTCCGAGAAGAGGACTTTATTGAAAAAGCCAAAGTTGTTAAAAATGAGATTCGTTCTCAGTTGAACCAGCGAAGTATCCGTTATAACTGGCATGAACCTGATGTAACCGTACTGGAAGGTTTCCTTGCAAGAGGTGACCGCCGCTGTGCAGATGTCATCCTTAAAGCATATGAAAAAGGTGCTCTTTATGACGCATGGTCTGAAAGCTTCCACTATGACATCTGGAAAGAAGCCTTTAAAGAAACCGGTGTGGATATTGAGTTCTATACACTCCGTGAACGCAGCACGGATGAGATTCTTCCATGGGATTTCATTGATGCAGGTGTTACCAAAAAATTCCTGATCCGTGAATGGGAACAGGCGAAAGCAGAAACTGTTACACCAAACTGCCGTCAGAAATGCTCTGGCTGTGGTGTACTTAAATACAAAGGAGGTGTGTGCTGTGAAAGTAAGAATTAAGTTTGCCAAAACCGGGCATATGAAATTTGTTGGACATCTGGACACTATGCGTTATTTCCAGAAAGCCATCCGCCGTGCTGAGCTTCCGGTTGCATTCTCCGGTGGCTACAGTCCGCATATGATCATGTCTTTTGCGGCACCACTTGGTGTTGGCACAACCAGTCTTGGTGAGTACTTCGATATGGAGCTTACTGAAACTGTTCCAACAAAAGAGATTGAAGACCGTCTCAATGCCGTTATGGCAGAGGGTGTGTCCATTTGCTCTGCGCGTCAGGTAGAAGACGGTAAGGCAAGTACCGCTATGGCTCTGGTAGCTGCTGCCGATTATTTTATACAGTTCCGCGAAGGAAAAGAACCTGCTGCAGACTGGCGTGCCGGACTGGATGATTTTCTTTCCCAGAAAGAGATCATTGTAACCAAGAAAACTAAACGCAGTGAAAAAACGGTAGACATCCGTCCATATATTTATGAAATGCATTTAGACGGTGAAGGTGTTTTCATGCAGCTTGCTTCTGCAAGTTCCAACTACACCAAACCGGAACTTGTCATGGATACTTTCCTTCGTTGGATGGATGAGGAACCGCTTCCATTTGCATACATGATCGAACGTCGTGAGATTTATGCCAACAAAGGTGATGAAGAACATCTGAAACTCGTTTCTATGGAATCATTAGGTGAAGAAGTTGAATAAGCTGATCATTACAGAAATGCTTCTTAACGAAGTTCCCTGTACCGTCTGTGCAATCGTCCAGGACCAGAAGGTAATTGAACTTCGTTTGGAGCCTTCCGGCAAAAAAAATACTCTTAACAATATTTATGTAGGACAAGTTGAAAACATTGCCGCCAATATTCAGGCGGCTTTTGTCCGTTTAAGCGATTCCGTAAATGGCTATCTGCCTCTGAATCAGTGTACGAATGCCATTTACACAGATGGTCGAAAAACAGATCAGCCCCTGCGTCCTGGAGACCAGCTTCTGGTTCAGATCAACCGTGAAGCCATGAAAGGGAAACTTCCTGCACTGACCGCAAATCTGAATTTTTCGGGAAAATATCTTGTTCTGACTACAGGAAATCGAAAAATAGGTTTTTCCAACAAACTTTCCAAGGAAGAGAGCAGTCTTCTGAATAAATGGCTGGAAGAAGAACGTAGCCTGCCGGAACGTGAGTATGGCATCATTGCCCGTACAAATGCTGCAGAAGCTTCCAAAGAAGATTTTTTTCATGAATTGGAAATGCTGAAAAAACAATATGAAAAAGTTGCCGTTCATGGACGGAACCGTACCTGTTACAGTCTTCTATATGAAGCAGAACCATTTTATCTGGCAGCAGTTCGCGATGTCTATACCAGAGATCTGGATGAGATTGTTACTGATATTCCTGAAATACATGAAAAGATCTTCGCTTATCTCAGTGAATTTCAGCCGGATAAACTGGAGATTCTTAAGCTGTATCAGGATAAATTACTTCCACTATATAAGCTTTACAGTCTGGAGGGTGTGATCGATGAAGTATGCCATGAAAAGATCTGGCTGAAAAGTGGAGGTTTTCTTGTTATCCAGCAGACGGAGGCGTTTGTTTCCATTGATGTCAACAGTGGCAAATATACTGGAAAGAAAAAAGCAGAAGAGACTTACCGTAAAATAAATCTCGAAGCCGCTGCTGAAATTGCCCGTCAGATTCGACTTCGAAATCTCTCCGGGATCATTCTGGTTGATTTTATCAATATGGAAAACCCGGATCATCAGGATGAACTTTTTCATGTTCTTCAGAAATATCTCCGCAAAGACCCGGTCAAATGCAAAGCAATTGATATCACGCCACTTCATATCCTTGAAATGACCCGTCAAAAGGTTCGGCGCCCATTGATTGAAGATCTGAGGGAATTAAGTGCGAAATAAATTAGATATAATCTTAACTATTTTTTAACACTAGTTTCATTGACTTTTGGTCATATTTGAGGTTATAATGTTTGTCGGCTAAGTAATTGACTAATAAAGAGCCATTACATTGATTTAAAAATTATAGTATAAAGGCAGGTGAACAGAATGGATAATTGTGATTCTCACGGGCGAAGTTGTCGCACAGGACAAAAGAGCATAATAGAATGTGAGGATACTTATCACATTCTGTTTTAATCTGTCTGTTTTTATAAAATTCTGATTTCATATTTCAGGATTTTATTTCTATATATTTCTATTCAGATTCTCTTTTATCCTGTTTACAATCCCCTGAACACAATTGATAATCAATCCAATATTTGACATGTTTTAAAGAAAGGCATGCCTTTTTTGTGTTGTAGAAAATTACAAAAGAACAGGAGGGATACTGCATGGAAAAAAGAGTGCAGGACTACACCAGTGAGATTCTGGAAGTAGTAAAAAGCAATGCGTCACCGGCAGTTCTGTGTCAGCGTCTTCAGGATTATCATGAAAATGATATTGCTGATATATTAGAAAAGCTGAGCCCGGCAGAACGCTGCAAGTTATATAGAATTCTGGATATGGATACTATTTCCGATATTTTTGAATATACGGAAGAAGCAGATGTTGTTAAATATCTGGAGGAAATGAATATCCGAAAAGCCGCTGCAATTTTATCAAAAATGGATACAAATGTATTATCCGATGTTTTGCAGCAGTTTGATCGTTCAAAACGAAAAATCTTCATTGAATTACTGGATGACGAAGTTCGTCACGACATCGAAATGATCAATTCTTTCGATGAAGATGAAATCGGTAGCCGTATGACAACAAATTATATTGTCATCCACGAGAATCTTACTGTCAAAGAAGCCATGACTGAACTGGTTTCTCAGGCTGCTAAAAATGACAATATTTCTACTATTTTTGTTATTACTGCATCTGAAGAGTTTTATGGTGCCATTGATCTGAAAGATCTGATCATTGCACGCCGCGATCACCCTCTTGAAGAACTGATCGTAACTTCTTATCCTTATGTGTATGGTACGGATCTGATTGATGAATGTATCGAGGATCTGAAAGATTATTCCGAAGATTCTATCCCGGTACTCGACAACGACAATCGTCTGCTTGGTGTTATCACCTCTGCTAACATCGTAGATCTTGTCGATGATGAAATGGGAGATGACTACGCAAAGCTGGCTGGTCTGACAGCGGAAGAGGATCTTAATGAACCGCTCAGGGAAAGTATGAAAAAAAGAATGCCATGGCTGGTCATTCTTCTTGCTCTCGGTATGATCGTATCTTCAGTTGTTGGTATATTTGAAAAGGTTGTTACCAATCTGCCGATCATCATGTGTTTCCAGTCTCTGATCCTGGATATGGCCGGTAACGTTGGTACTCAGTCCCTGGCGGTAACGATCCGTGTTCTTATGGACGAATCCCTGACAGCCAAACAGAAATTTGAACTTGTATTTAAAGAAATGAAGATTGGTCTCTGCAATGGTGGTGTACTTGGTTTAATGTCATTTGCACTGATCGGTCTGTACATTTATATTATCAAAGGCAAAACCCTTATATTTGCATATGCAGTATCTGGATGCATTGGTTTATCCCTGCTTCTCGCAATGCTGATTTCCAGCGCCGTAGGTACCTGCATTCCATTGTTTTTCAAAAAAATCCATATTGACCCGGCAGTTGCTTCCGGTCCGCTGATCACAACCATCAATGACCTTGTAGCTGTAATTTCCTATTATGGATTAAGCTGGATCTTCCTGATCGAAGTCCTTCATCTTGCCGGATAAACCATTGGGGACGGAGTTAGTGGCTTTAAAGAGCCACTAACTCCGTCCCCAATCTTTATTCTTCTCTTAATTTAACTGCGGTTGCCGCCTGACGCCGTCTGGCGTCGTCTAAGGCTGCGTAATGCTTCTTAGTAGTATTGACATCCTTATGTCCCAGAACGTCCGCTACAAGGTAAATATCGCCCGTTTCCTGGTACAGTGCGGTACCATAGGTGCTTCGAAGCTTATGTGGTGTAATTTTCTTGGTCGTCGTAATCTGTCTGGAATATTTTTTTACCATATTCTCAACCGCCTGTACGCCCATACGTTTGCGCTGGGCAGAATAGAAGAGAGCGTGCTCATGACCGGCAAGGGGAGTGATTCCCTCACGGACCTCCAGGTATCTTTTGAGTGCTTTTTCTACCTCAGGCCCAAAATAAACAACCATTTCATTTCCACCTTTTCGGGTGACTTTGATTCCATTATTCTTAAAATCTACATCTTCAATATCCAGTCCGACACATTCGGAAACACGGATTCCGGTTCCAAGAAGCAATGTAACGATTGCCAGATCGCGTTCTTTTGTTTTTTCATAAAACACACGTTTCTGGCCGGTAAGTGTATCGCCACAGTGTTCTATATAATCCAAAAGCATGGCAACTTCATCAGTATCCAGACGAATAATGCTTTTTTCATGGATTTTCGGTACATCAATAAGCACTGTAGGATTCGTATGAATCATTTCACGTTTGTAATAATAGGCATAAAAACTCCTCAAAGCGGAGATTTTTCTTTTCAGGCCACGTTCACCATTTGTTTCTGTTTTATCGCCTGACTGATATAATTTCAGATATTCCTGGTATTCCTCAAGATCGACAGCTTTAATCTGGTCGAGAACATCAACCGTAAAATCAGTCATGGCATGATCTTTGAATGCAGGATTTTCATCCAGAAGAAACTGGAAAAAAATTCGAATGTCATATGCATAAGAAATTCTTGTTTTGGCAGTTGTGGTCGTGTCAATTGCCCGGAAATAATCTTTACAGAATGGAGGCAGCGTTGCCAGAACCTGACGAAGCTTTAATGTATTTTCCATATCTGTATGTTCACGGTAAGTTGTTTTTTTATCGCTCATAAAATTAAATTTCCCCTTCAATATAAAAGAAACTATAAGAACTATAAAAATGGATTTACAAAGGGATTAATTATGGCATTTATCGAAAGAGCCCTTCTCATCTATATGAAAAACTCGGGTTTGTCGTATAGATATAGATAACTCTTTCAAATGCCATATTCAGGGATTTTTCTGATTTTTCCATATCTGACATTTGTAAAACATTTTCGTTTATAATTTTCAGTTCTTTTATTCCTCAAATTCCGCTGTTACAATAAATCCTCTTGGCGTATGTTCGATATTTTTTATGATTCCATGTGTTGACTTGATTCGTTCTGAATTTTTATAACATCCTGACATGGCCACAGCCGGTTCGATAATATAACTGTAATTCATATATGATTGAAACTCCGAGATTTCAACTTCATCACCAATATGAATCAGTCCCTGACGTTCCATTTTAAACTTTTCCTGACGCATTACAATTCTTCTTTCTATACTTAACTTAACTAAAAAATTTATAATATTTTTTCATCCAATATAATCGTAAAAGGTCCATCATTGATCAATGATACCTTCATGTCTGCTCCAAAAATCCCATGTTCTACAATAGGTACTGATTTTTTCGCCTCCTGAATCATATATTCATATAATTCCTCCGCCATATGTGGTTCACCCGCTTCAATAAAACTTGGTCTGTTTCCCTTCTTGCAGTTTGCATACAGCGTAAATTGTGAAACCATCAAAAGTTCTCCATTTACATCTTTTAAGGACAGATTAGTCTTTCCATTTTCATCTTCAAAAATACGCAGTCCAAGCAGTTTTTTTAAGTATTTATCCGCCACCTCTCTGGAATCTTCATGACCTGCTCCCACAAAGACAAGCAAACCTTTATTTATCTTTCCTACCGTATTTTCGTTTACCTGTACCTCTGCCTGAAGTACACGTTGTATTACAAGACGCATTTTCTTCCTCCCGGATCTATATTTATATATCTGTTTTATTTTTATTATACCATGTGCAAACAGCTAAGAAAAGCCCTGTACAGGACAGCTCATTTCTGTAGAACTCCTGTAACAGGGCTTAAAATATCCTGTTTATTATTTGGATATTTTGGTTCTGTCAAAAATTTTAATGGATTCAATTATTGCCTCAGTTGCATAATCAATACCAAGCTTACCGCTGTCTATGCAAAGATTATAGCTCCGTGCAGCTCCCCATTTCTTATTGGTATAGTAATTATAATAACTGGCTCTGCTCTTGTCAGTTTTTGTAATCATATCTTTTGCTTCTTTTGGAGTTTTTCCATGTTTGGATGCAATTCTGTTGATTCTCCAGTCAAGATCCGCATGCACAAAAATACTGAAACAATCATTCCAGTCTGCCAGTGCATAATCTGCACAACGTCCTACCATTACACAAGGTCCCTCACCTGCCAGTTTCTTAATTGCATCAAACTGTGCCAGAAAAATTTTGTGATTCATTGGCATATCTGAGAATCCGGATGAAGAATATCCAAAAGAATATGTATCCATTACAAGAGAATACAGAAAACTATTGGTTGGTTTTTCATCATGGTGTTCAAACAGCTCTTTGCAGATTCCGCTGTCATTGGCAGCGTGTTCCAGAAGTTCCTTATCATAACATTTAATTCCGAAGTATTTAGCAACCTCCTGTCCAATCTGTCTTCCGCCACTTCCATATTCACGTCCGATTGTAATAATTGAGCTTGTACTGTTCATAATATACACTCCCTTCTGCAAAAATCATGTTACTATTATACAATATTTTCAAAAGAATTCCAACTATTTTCTCAATTTATCCAAAAGTTTTGAAAAATATTCCGGAATCGGAGCCTCAAACTCCATATATTCTTCAGTTACCGGATGTATAAATCCAAGAATCATTGCATGAAGTGCCTGTCCCTGAAGATGATAAGGATTTTTGGAAGATCCATAGACCGTATCTCCCAGGAGTGGATGTCCCAGGCTTGCCATATGTACACGAATCTGATGCGTGCGACCTGTTTCCAGACGACATTCAATATATGTGGCCTGACCGAAACGCTCCAGGACTTTATAATGTGTAACTGCCTCTTTTCCATTTTTATGGTTGATCGCCATCTTCTTACGATCGATCGGATGACGCCCGATCGGTGCGTCTACAGTCCCTTCATCTTCTTTGATATTTCCCTGAACAATTGCGCGATATCGTCTTTTAATACTGTGTTCCTTAAGCTGTTCTGCAAGGTTTCTGTGCACCATATCATCCTTACAGATCAAAAGAGCCCCCGTAGTGTCTTTATCGATACGATGAACGATACCAGGACGCATAACTCCATTGATTCCGGAGAGATTATCTCCACAATGTGCCATTACAGCATTAACCAGCGTTCCCTCCATATGTCCTGCACTTGGATGTACGACCATGTCTTTAGGCTTATTTACAACCATAAGCCATTGATCCTCATACAGAATATCCAACGGAATGTTCTCCGGTTTTATATCCGGTGTCTGCAGATCCGGGATATTTAAAATAACATGATCTCCTGGCTGTGTTTTATAATTTGCCTTAACAATACGGGTATTCACAGAAACCGCTCCATCTTTCAGCAGCTTCTGCAGATAAGAACGCGAAAGATCCGGACAGCACTCTGCCAGATACTTATCGATTCTGACGCTTTTTTCTGAAGAATCTATATTAAATTCTAGTTTTTCCATAAGTCATCCTTTATTTTTTAATAAAATCAAAATCCTCATCTCTGTAGTGGAAAAGAACGAGTATCACCAATGCAATGCCTCCACATACAACATAGATATCTGCAAGATTAAATATCGGAAAATCGATCAAAGAAACATAAATAAAATCTACAACATATCCTCGAAATGCCCGGTCAATAAAATTTCCTGCCGCACCTCCTGTCAGAATACCACCTGCCAGAATCAGTGGAATGTAATATCCTGTTTTGGGAATTCTGAAGAAAAGCCACAACATTACAGCACAAAAAGCTATGCACAGTACAAGAAAAAGCATCTGACGTCCCTGAAGCATGCCAAATGCCATTCCTCTGTTTTCCAGATACTGCAACTCCAGCACACCCGTAATAAGCGTCATCCCGGATGTGCCCTTTAATTTTGATACTGCCCAGTATTTTGCTGCCTGATCTGCCACTATGAGTAATATAATTCCAGTAAACCACACCAAAAAACAGATAAAAGAAGCTTTCTTTTTATTCATCGAAGAATCTCCTGAATTCCCTCCAGCAATTCCTGATCTGTCACGGTACGATCAATAAAACTGCCTCCAAGGCCCTTCATAAGAACAAATTTAATCTGTCCCTGTTCCATTTTCTTGTCCTTTTTAGTCGCAGCAAGAATATCTCCCGCATGCAATCCCTCGATGTACGTTGGAAGCCGATAAGACTCACAGCCCTGTATGATCTGCTGATATTCTTTTTCTGTAAGCAGTCCTCTGTTCAGAGAAATCTTTGCAGCTGCAATAAGCCCGATCGCAACACACTGGCCATGCAAGAGTTTAAAATCCATGAGTTTTTCTACTGCATGGCCAATCGTATGACCAAGATTAAGCAATGCACGTTCTCCCTGCTCTTTTGGATCACGTTCTACAACACCTGCTTTGATCTCACAGCAGCGACGAATCATTTTCTTCAGAAGTGCTGTATCCAACTGCTGTATTTTTTCCTGCTCCGCACACACAAACTGATAAAAGTCTCCGTCGCAGATAAGCCCTGTCTTCAAGACTTCTCCCATGCCACAGGCAAACTGTTCTGCCGGAAGAGAACGCAATGTGTGAAGGTTCATATAAACAAGACGAGGCTGATGGAAAGCACCTACCATGTTTTTATACTGCTCCAGATCTACTCCGGTCTTACCTCCAACACTGCTGTCCACCTGAGAAAGAAGTGTTGTAGGAACCTGAATAAAATCGATACCACGAAGATATGTTGCCGCACCAAATCCTGCAAGATCACCTACCACACCGCCTCCAAGCGCAATGATCAGACTCTTACGGTCCAGTTTTTCCTCGATCAGTACTTTATAAAGCTGTTGTACTGTATTCAGATTTTTGCTTTTTTCACCTGCTTCAAATGTAAACACAGATATTTTGGAAGCTACTGGTGAAAGAACTTTCTGTACCTCTGCCGCATAAAGCGGTGCCACATTCGTATCTGTTACAATACAAAAATTTCTGTTCTCCAGTCCCTCTGTCCGAATTGCGTCTGCAAGTTTCTCAAACCCATCCTCAAAATAAATCGGATAGTAAAAATCTCCGTTTCTTCTGACCTGTAATGCATCTGTGCCCATATCCTAGTCCTCCTGATCCTTACTGATAACGCAGCAGTTTCACACTGTTCCGTCCTTTTTTTGTCTGTCTGGAAACGCCCTCATACCGAAATCGCCCCCTGCCACGTACCGAAATAATATCTCCATCTTTTGGCTCATATCCATTCGATGTAATTAATTTTCCATTTACAAATACCTGACCGCCTTCTATGAAAGGAACCATACTGTTTCTTGAAGTCTGAAAAGCCAGTCCAATCAGTGCATCCAGACGTACGGAAGCACATGTGCCATTGATCTCCTGAAATTCCGGCTCCGGTATATGTTCCGGATTATCCACCATAGAAAGTTTCATAGTCGTATGGCGTACTCTGGTCAGATTTTCTATGATATAATCTGCAATTTTTTCGTGACAGAATATCCATGCAGTATGTTTCTGTACAAGAATATCTCCTATCACAGCACGCTCGATTCCCAAATTGAGAACTGCTCCCAGAAAATCACGATGCGTCAGGTCCTCTGAAAATTTCGCAGCAAGTGGTTCTGCCTTCAGGCATTTAATAGGATACTTCCATGGAAATAAAAGAGCATCAGGATGAAATGCTACCATCTGACGCTCTGCCTGTTCGTAACCGCCAAAACATTCCATAACTACGCCTGGCATTTGATTTTTACGGTCATTTATGATATTTTGTTCATTTAAATTAAGAAAATCCGAAAAAGTGACAATATCTCTCTGATAAGAGAGATTTGCCAGTTCCCGGATTCTCTTGATAAAGAATTCGTCTTTTTCCATTGTTAATCAATACCCTGTGTTAATCAATATCCTGCTCTTACAGACGGTACCGGATTACTTCCAAGAATATTCTGAAGATCACCAGTAATATCCACATTGTAAGGTCCAAGAATGAAGATATAGCTGGATACCTTCTGCAGGCTTCCACCCAGAGAATAACATGCACCGGATGTAAAATCGATAATCCTCTGTGCAAGTTCCATATCAAGTCCTTCAAGATTCAATACAACTGTAGAATTGTCTACTAATGTATCTGCAATTTCACGAGTATCTTCCATCGATGTAGGTCTGATTACACATACTTCCATATTTGCTGCCTGTGATCCCTTTCTGCTGCTTCGCATTGGAGTGATCTTGGATGAAGTACTTCGTACCGGCTTGTCCTGTTTGACAGATACTTTTGGTGTGGAAACAGTTTTGACTGGCTGTTTCGGTGCAGCTGCAACCGGTTCTTCATCATCAAAATCATCAACCTCTTCGTCATCAGCTTTTTTAGAGAATTTCTGGAAAAATTTCTTTACAGGCTTATCCTCCTGATCATCATCCAGGAAATCATCGTCATCACTGTCAAGAAGATCATCATCTAAATAATCATCTTCATCATAATCATCATTAAGTTTTACGGCATCCAAAAGTTTATCTAAAACGCTCATTTTAATCTCCAATCCTATTTGTCTTATGGCTCAATGCGAATAGTCTCGTTCACCGAAAATACCCGTTCCAACCCGAACCATCGTAGCGCCCTCCTGCACGGCAACCTGATAATCCCCGGTCATACCCATGCTCAAAACACTCATATTAACATTATTAATGTTTTTGGCTGCAATGTCAACACTTAATTTCTTCAATTGGCGGAAAATCCCACGATTCTCCTCCGGATCTTCGACATATGGAGCAATCGTCATCAGGCCCTTTATATTTATATGCGGCAATGCTGCCACAGATTCCACAAGCGAAAGAACTTCTTCTGTTTTCAGGCCGAATTTACTCTCCTCCTGTGCTACATTTACTTCAATAAGTATCGGAACTGTCACATTATGTTTTGCAGCTTCATTTTCAATTGTTTCTGCAAGTCTCAGAGAATCTACAGAATGAATCAGTGCAACCTTGTCTACAATATATTTTACTTTATTTCTCTGCAGATGTCCGATCATATGCCAGCGAATATCTGACGGGAGCTGTGGGTATTTATCCATGATCTCCTGAACCTTATTTTCTCCAAAGTCTCTTGAACCTGCATCATACGCTTCCTGAAGCATAGACACCGGTTTCGTCTTACTTACAGAAATCAATGTCACTTCTCCCGGATCACGATTTACTGCCCTGCATGCTTCCTCAATGTTTTTGCGAACCTGTTCAAGATTTTCTGTTATCATAATTTATAAGCCTCCTGATTCGTATAAAATTCTTTATTAATCATTTTACCTTTTAATATAAAATTTCTTCCTCATCTACTTTATCAGCATTTCGTACAATATGATCATACCTCGCCAGACCATATGCTGTATTTTTTGAAACGATCGCATATTCTTCATTCTGATCCAGTATCTCTATTCTGCGAAATACGGCATACCCCTGGTTGATACAATATACACCCTCAAGTACACCGACATCACTGACTACATAGCGGCTCTGATCTTTCTGGCTGATGATCACGTCACCTTCTTTAAATGACTTCTGATCAACATAATACAGATATTTTTTCTTACTTTCATCCTCTGTATCCTGGCTTCCATCCTCTATGCTTGCATAAATAGACGGATTTACAAATGTACGTGTCTCGTTTCCGCTTTTATCTTTGCCAAGGACCATGAAACCTGTTTCCTGACTGTCTTCATTTGTTGTCGCATAATCAGAAGGTATCAGGTAAAATTCCTTTGTAACAATTGATGACAATGGAATTTTCAATCCAGTGACTGTATTTGTTACAAGTTCTATTTCCAGGAAACGATCTGAGGCATAGCGAATCACACCCTTGTTAAAATCAATCTTGCCATACTTAGCTCCATCAATCTCAACAATACTGAAATCTCCACTCTGAGTCATATCATCTTTCAGAAATTTCACACGCACAACCGTACGGTCAGCGAGCTTTGCCGCCTGCTTCTCACTCAACGGAATCATCAGGCTCCAGTTCTCATCCGAAACCAACGTATAAAGACTGTCCCCAGCTGAAACAGCATCGTGTGTCTTAAGATCTGTTTCATGATAAGAATTCTGGTCAAAGTCTTCTGCCGTAAGGGTATCCGCTGTTTTATTTTCGTATCCATCTGTCGAATACAAAATAATTCCATCCTGTTCTGCTTTGCTGAGTGTCTGCCCTCCATAACTTACAACCCCGGAATCCGATGAAGTACCACTTACCCCTGCATACTGTAAGATACTTCCCTCAAGATTATATTTAAAGCTGTATGTATTATTAAATTTGCTCGGGTTATATCCCTTTGAAAAGCTCAACATCTGACTGCGAATTGCAGAAAGATCATCTGAACTCAGTTCAGCAGACGATTCTGTCTTCTGTGAACTGCTGATACCATATACCACGCCGTTGGCATTAATCTTGCTACCTTCCCGGGCATAATAACTGACATATCCCCCTGTCTCTGCCTTATATACTTTCTCTGTCCGTATCGCAAGTCCCGTATAGGTTTCATTTCTGGAAAGAGGTCCGGCAATGACCAGATATGATTCAATGTTGGAAGATGTCAGATACAAAACAACGCTGAACAGCATATAGAGAAACAGAGCTCCAAACAGCATTGTACCAATATTCAACCCCAACACACTTTTGATCTTCTTTAATATTCCTGCATTATCTGCAAAATGTTTATCCTTATCAGGCAAAAAAATGCCTCCTTTATTCTTTTAACTAAATTACATACTAAGGTATTGTACCATTTTCACCTTCATCTGACAAGAAAAAGGGGAAATTATTCAGTGCGAACATATTTTCCGAATATTTGTTTGCTATTACGAAAAAGGTATGTTATACTTTTTATTAATCAGAATGATCGTGAATCAGGAGGTATTTTCTATGGCATACGGCAGAATCAGCAAGAAACAGCAGGAGATTCTGGATTATATAAAAAATGAGATTCTTAACAGAGGATTTCCCCCAGCAGTCAGGGAGATTTGTGAGGCAGTTAATCTGAAGTCTACTTCTTCTGTTCACTCTCACCTGGAAGCTCTCGAAAAAAACGGTTATATACGCAGAGATGCCACGAAACCACGTGCAATTGAAATCATTGATGATAATTTTAACCTTGTCCGCAGAGAAGTTGTAAATGTACCTCTGGTAGGAACCGTTGCAGCCGGTCAGCCTATGCTTGCCGTTGAAAACATCGAAGGATATTTTCCGGTTCCTGCAGAATATATGCCAAATGCGCAGAGCTTCATGCTTAAAGTAAAAGGTGACAGCATGATCAATGCCGGCATCTTTGACGGTGATCAGGTTCTGGTCAGACAACAGAGTTCTGCTTCTAACGGAGATATTGTAGTTGCACTGGTAGAAGATTCTGCCACAGTTAAGACTTTTTACAAAGAAGACGGCTATTATCGCCTGCAGCCGGAGAATGATTCAATGGAACCGATTCTTGTACATGATAATCTCAAAATTCTTGGTAAAGTATTTGGTGTTTTTCGTTTATACGAATAAAAAACAGGAGTATATCAGATTATTTTCCGATATACTCCTGTTTTTCGCCATCTATAGTTTACATATTTTTTTTACAGTTAACTTATTTCAAAAATTCTGAAACATCCAGTTCTTTTCCATCTCTCCAGATTCTTTCAAGATCGTAAAAAAGACGATTTTCTTCATCAAACACATGAATAATAAGATCACCATAATCCATAAGAATCCAGTTTGAATTTCTTGTTCCTTCAATCTGTTTTGGTTCAAATCCAGCTCTTCCAAGCTGTTCCTCAACATTATCTACAATTGCCTGCACCTGGTTCAGATTGCTTCCGCTTGTAATCACAAAATAATCCGCGATCACAGAAACCTCTCGGATATCAATTACCTTTATGTCCAGTGCTTTTTTATCATCAATTGCTTTGCAGGCAATGCTTACCATTTCCTGTTCTCTGTTCATAAACATGTTTCCTTTCCGGATCAGGCCTGTTTTCGAATTTTCAGCCTGTCCTCATGTAGCATTGTATAATAAGCATACGCATCTTTAGTTGCTGAATCTACATCATTTGGATTTTCATCCAGATAAGACAACGTATCTTTCAGAATCTGATACATACACTCATCCAGATCTTCAAATGCCAGTCTGCGGATTTCTGTAAGCCTTGGTGCTTTATTTCGTGCCGGCTCGATATAATCTGCAATATAAACAATTTTTTCCAGCATAGTCATATCCGGTTTACCTGTTGTATGATATGTGATTGCAGAAAGAATCTCCTTATCTGTGACATTATATTTTGCCTTTGCAATATATGCCCCCAGTTTAGCATGAAGAAGAAACGGATGTTCTTTTTCAAAATCACTAACCGGAATATGGTGTTCTGCACATATCTTTAACTTTTTTTTATTTGGAATACATTTTGCACTGTCATGAAGCAGGCCGGCCACCTGAGCATTTTTCAGGTCATATCCGTGTACCATCGCAAGAGAAGCACAGGTAAACATAACTCCTAAAGTATGTTCATAGCGGTTTTCATCAAGATATTTGGCAAGTTTTTTTTGCATTTTTATGAAATCGTAATCAGACATTGTTGTGGCCAACTCCCTCTGTTATGTGATAAATGTGATTTTTATCTATATAATCAGCTACTGCATCTGGCACATAATACCGGAGACTCTTACCCTCCTGATGCCACTTGCGCAGCAGTTGACTTGAAATATCTATATTCAGTGTATTCAGGCTGATAAATCGGCCATTATACCGTTCAGACAAATATGTCATCTGTTCATTAAGTTTCTCAACCGGCACATGATCACGTACTGCTACAACAATCGTACAGGCTTTACATATTCTTGCCGGCTCTCTCCATGAGGAAAAATCGTACAGAGAATCCGCTCCGATAATAAAATAATAATCGGTGTCCGGATTTTGTTCTTTCAGTGTTTCCAGTGTATGGTAGGTATATGTGAATCCTTTATCATTCATTTCGGTCAACGAAAGTTCAAAATGTGGATTTCCGGAAATTGCTTTTTCTACCATAGATACTCTCTGAGCATCTGTGGCCCGTCCAATCCGGTTCTGTTTATGAGGAGGATTTCCGGCCGGCATAAATAATATCTTATCCAGGCCAAGCTGTTCATATGTTTTCTCCCCCAGTATCAGATGACCGATGTGGATCGGATCAAATGTTCCTCCCATAATACCAATTTTTTTACGTCTGGTTTCCATTGTTCTCTGTACTCCTTCTCGTATTACGGAAGAATGATTTTTTTCTTGTTGTCTTTTCCTTCACGGTAAAGAACGATTTTTCTTCCAATCACCTGAACAACCTGTGAATGTGTTCTCTCTGCCAGAACTTCTGCCATCTGACGCGGATCATCCAGGCAATTTTGAAGTACACTGATTTTGATCAGTTCACGTGCTGCAAGTGCCTCATCAACAGCCACTGTATTTTCCGGTGTGACAGAACCCTTACCAAGCTGCATGATCGGTTCCATTTTCATTGCAAGACCTTTCAGGTATGCTCTCTGTTTGCTTGTCATAGTTTCAGACCTTTCTATTTATAATAATCAAAGTCAAATCCGTACATACGGACAGTATTTCCCTCTTCAATACCTGCTTTTTCCAGTTCCTCCAGGATACCGCCTTCTTTCAGGAAACGCTGGAAGAAAGCAAAGCCTTTTTCAGAATCCAGATTGGTATATCCAAGCATTTTTTCAATCTTAGGTCCTTCCACAACAAAGATATCCGGATCTTCAGGATGTCTCTCAACTGTAAACGGAAGATTTTCGGTAAATAATTCATCCTCTGGGAAGAATTCCTGTTCAAATACGATACGCTCTGCCGGAACACTGTCCAGAAGTTCCTTGATTCCGTAGAGAAGTTCTTTCAGTCCCTGACCTGTTACTGCCGAAATTGGATAAACCTTGATTCCCTTTGGTTCAAACTCTGCCTTAAGACGGTCAATAGGATTCTCCTCACCGTCATCAAAAATACAATCGATCTTATTTGCAGCAATCAGCTGAGGTCTTGCCGCAATGTCCGGATTATATGCTTCCAGTTCTTTGTTGATCTTATGAATATCGTCTACCGGATCACGTCCTTCGGTAGATGCTGCATCCACAATATGAACAAGAACACGGGTACGTTCGATATGTCTCAGGAATTCATGGCCCAGACCAACTCCCTCGGATGCACCTTCGATCAGTCCCGGAATATCAGCAATAACAAAGCCACCATTTGCTGTATCCACTACACCGAGGTTCGGACTTAATGTTGTAAAGTGGTAATTGGCAATTTTCGGCTGGGCATTTGTTACTCTGGAAAGGAATGTGGATTTTCCAACGTTTGGAAAACCAACAAGTCCAACATCTGCGATCACTTTCAGCTCCAGAAGGACTTCCAGCTCCTGCGCCGGCTGGCCTGGCTGCGCAAATTTAGGAACCTGCATGGTAGGAGTTGCATAATGCTGGTTTCCTTTTCCACCACGTCCGCCCTTCAAAACGATCTGACGGCGGTTCTCTCCGGACATATCTGCAATTACCTTACGTGACTGTGCTTCCATAATTACAGTTCCTTCCGGGACTTTCAGAACAATGTCATCACCATCAGCTCCATGGCAGCGTTTTTTTCCGCCTTCCTGACCGTCCTGTGCTTTAAATTTGTGTTTATGGCGATACTCGCCAAGCGTATTCTGACCTTCATCCACTTCAAAGATCACATCTCCGCCTCTTCCGCCGTCTCCGCCGTCAGGACCGCCATTCGGTACATACAGCTCTCGGCGGAAGCTTACATGTCCATCTCCGCCCTTTCCTGAACGGATGATGATTTTTGCTCTGTCTGCAAACATATGTCGCTCCTTTTTATTTTAAATCTAAAGAAAGGCTCCAAACCTGAACGATTTGAAGCCTCACGCTGAACTTGATTATTCTGCCTCTACAGGAACGATAGAAACCTGTTTCTTATCGCGTCCTTTTCTGGTGAATCTTACTACACCATCTGTCAGTGCAAATAATGTATAATCTTTACCACAGCCTACATTTTCACCTGGGTGAATCTTTGTTCCACGCTGTCTGTAAAGGATGTTTCCAGCTTTAACAAACTGTCCGTCTGCTCTTTTGGCACCTAATCTCTTGGATTCGGAGTCACGGCCGTTCTTTGTAGAACCAACACCTTTTTTATGTGCGAATAACTGAAGGTTCATTTTCATCATGTCGTTACACCTCCCTGACTTTTACTTTTAAATAACGTTTAGAATAACTATTCTCAATTTCTGTCAGTCCGAGAACAAGAGAATCCATCAAAAGAGTTCCCTCTTTTGTAACAGGTTTCACGAAAGAGAAAGAAACAAATCCATCACTCTCTTCTGCCTGAATCTGATCTCCTGTCAGCTGTTCCAGGGAATTTACCGTATTGATTACCAGAGCAGAGACAGCGGCACATATAATGTCGTATCCCTCTTCTGCATATCCGGCATGCCCTTTGGATGTAAAACTGACATATGAATTGTTCTTCTTACTGACTGTCACTGTAATCATGCAAACACCAGATTAAGCGTTGATCTTTTCGATTTTAACTTTTGTAAACTGCTGTCTGTGACCGTTTTTCTTGTGATATCCAGTTTTTCTTTTGTATTTGTAAACGATAACTTTTTTAGCCTTTCCGTTTTCAACTACAGAAGCGGTAACACTGGCATTAGCTACGTCAGCTCCAACTTTTAAACCTTCATTGCTAACTGCAAGAACGTTATCAAAAGTAACGGTTTCACCAGCTTCAACACCGAGCTTTTCAACTCTGATTACGTCGCCCTCGGCAACTTTGTACTGTTTACCACCTGTTGCAATAATTGCGTACATCTGTGGCACCTCCTATAAACTTTACTCGCCAGATATGGTGGAATGAGTTCCAACTCATGCTCTTAAACCTCTCTGTGCGGCATCTGCTATATAGTAGCATGATTTTTTGTACTCGTCAAGAGAAATAAAATATTTTTTAAAAATTTTATATATTTTATGAAGGTTTTCCTGCAAAAAGGGATCCTGTCCCCCAACAGAATCCCTTGATTACCCCATCTTATGTAATTCTTGTCCAAATTAGTCCAAAAAGACTGATCCCAGATTCTTTTTTACTTTTTATAAAGCAGTTACGATCTTATCCTGTAAGGATTCCGGAATCTCTTCTTTATCCAGGGACATACTAACGACAAATTTAACATTAAATTTCTCACCTACAGCATTCAGCTGCTCCAGTGTACCTGTAACGTCTTTGCCTTCCAGTTTGGCCGTTGTAAGAAAACTGTCAAGATAAACCTGCTCAAGGTCATGATCCTGTGAAATAATACCACATACAAATCCAACAAACTCATCTGCATTCTTAATCGGATATACAGATACATCGATCAGACGAACTTTGTTGTTCAGTTCATACATATGTTTTGTGCTTTTGTCTAAGTAAACAATGCTGCCATTTGCCTCTTTAATTGCGCCGTTCACTTTGTCTAACAGTACTTTTGTTTTGCCTTTGCCTTTCTTTCCTACGATCAGTTCAACCATGCTGTTTTCCTCCTTAGACACAATATATAATTTTTGAATAAAAACGATGTTGAATATGGTTAATATTATAGTGCAACTTGTTTTAAAATTCAAGAGTAATTTGGATTTTTTTGTCACTTTTTCCAAACAGTCTGAACATTCTCGCTTATACTGTGTTTATATTTTCAAGAAGGGATGTCATCTGCTGATAAAGAAGTTCTTTTGTAGAAGCCCCCATAACAATTGAAACATATGGCTCCCCATATGAATTCTGACAGAGCAATGCCAGACAGTTTCCTGCGCTGCTTGTCGTTCCGGTCTTTCCGCCAAGAACCGTTACTCCTTTTGGAGCATTTGCCTCACCTGTCAGATAATGATCCGTCGCAGTAAGTGACACACTATCTTCAGAGCCGTCACTGTGCTGGAATGTAACTGTATAACTCGGAAGCTGTGTAATTTCCGTGAATTCCGGATATTTCAATGCTTCTTTCAACATGAGATAGATATCGTACGGTGTTGTATAATGATTTTCGTCCTGCAGACCATGTGGATTTGTAAAATGTGTTCCTGTACATCCAAGCTGCGCTGCATATTCATTCATCATTGCAACAAAGTTTTCTGTAGAGCCACCCACATGAGTCGCAATCGCAGATGCCGCATCATTTCCGGAATAAACCAGAAGGCAGTGCACAAGCTGATCCATCGTCACCTGATCACCCACCTGAAAACCAACTACCTGTGATCCTTCCTCAAGAGTGATATTTTCCTGTGTGATCGTTACAACATCATCCATATTACTGTTTTTGAAAGCAAGAAGCGCAGTTATAATTTTCGTAATACTTGCAGGATAAACTTTATCATAGGCTCCCTTGGCATATAAAACGGATTTATCTTTAAGATCCAGCAGAACTCCCTTCTGAGCCTGTTCCAGCGAAACAGAATCCAGTGTCTGATCACCAGTCACCACACAAAGATCAGCTGCAAATGCATCTGCTCTCTGACTTATTCCTGAAATCTTCTGATGCTGAAACTCTCTGTCTGTACTGTAAGCCATTACCGGTTCGGAACCTATTCCGCCCCGCAGCATATAAAACAGTCCTCCTGCACCACATACCAGAATCAGCAGCAATGCAATCAGAAGAATTGTATTTTTCATTCTCTTTTTACGCATACGCCGCATTCTCGCTGAACTTTTTGATGAACGTTTCTGTGGATGCTGTCGGGAAGCATGCATCTGTTCCGGACGTGCCGACCTTCTCTGCTGACCTGCAGATGTTTTACCTTTTTGTTGTTTTGTCATAAATAGTCCTCTTTCTGGTCAATTGCTTTTCTTCGGATTTCTTTATTGTATGCGCTGCTCTGAAGTCCGACATTCAATACCATACCCATTCCGATATAAAGACTGATCAGTGACGTAAGTCCATAACTGACAAATGGAAGCGGTGTACCGGTATTTGGCGCGATTCCCGTAGCCACGCATATATTCAGGAAGCTCTGCAACGATATGATACTTGCCATACCACAACATATGATCTTTCCGGACAAGTCTTTTGCCCGCAGGCTCATCCGGATACATTCCACAGAAATCGCCAGTAACAGGATTACAATACTACAGCATCCCATAAATCCATATTCCTCACCGGCTACCGCAAAAATAAAGTCTGTCTGATTCTCAGACACAAAATTACCATCATTTACAGATGCAACTTCTTTATCACCAGACAGTTTTTTTCCTATCAGTTCTCCCGAAGCAATTGCTGTTTTGGAGTTATTTTGCTGTTCAATATCATCACTGTACTCTTCATTCTCAGGATACAGAAATGCCATGATACGTTTTCTCTGATAATCTTTGATCAGTTTCTGATCCGGCTGTACCACGATCGATACAAAAATAATTGCCAATGGAATAATGATCAGAAACATTCCTCCGATGATCTTATAACTGAGCCCTGCAATATAAATCAGGATGCAAAATACAGCCAGAAGCATAAGTGTGTTTTTCATATCCGGCTGTTCATAAATCAGAAACAGCGGAATTGCCAGAAGAATCACTGATTTTGCCAGTGTTTTGAATGTATTCAGATCTTCTTCATGATCCATAAAGAACCTGGCAAAAAATAGTATGATAATAATTTTCGACAGCTCCGTCGGCTGAAAACGGATAAATCCAAAATCAATCCAACGTGCCGCACCATTGGCAGAATCACCAAAAAGTCGTACGATCAGCAAAAGCACAATATTTGCGCCATACATGATCCACTGGAAATTTGAAATCCAGGAATAATCCATCAATGACAGAATAACCATAATGATCAGACCAAGAATCACACCCACAAGCTGTTTGGATTTCAGATCTTCCCTCGCACTTCCCACAAGAACGATTCCGATCACACTGATCGCCAGAAGAAAAATTACCAGTCTGAAATTATAAAATCGTAATTTATACTGTTTTAACATTTTGTCCTTTGTTCCTTTTTGGAGCATACGGGTATCTTCGCATGGATAACCGGCGGTTCCTGTGTGATCTGCACAGTCACCTGTTTTTCATCTATGGAGATATATTTTTTTACCGTATGAATCAAATCATTTTTCAACATGCTTATCATTTGCGGAGAGCAGTCGATACGTTCGGATACCAGTAGAAGTTTTATTCTGTTTCTGGCATATTCCGCAGACCGACCTTTTATCTGACTAAAAGATTTCACTGAAATACCCTCCTTTAACAGAAAAAATCCTGTTATTTATGAAAAATCTCACTTAATCTTTTCAGCATGCCTTTCTTTTGCTGCAGTTCCACAAACGGAACTTCCTCACCAAGAAGGCGCCGGCAGATATTACGGTACTCTTCTTCTGCCTGCGATTTCTGACCGGAAAGGGGTTCACCCTGATTGGCCGCAATCACAATCTGCTCATCATCCAGAATCGTACCAAGGAGATTTACCGCAAGAATTTCCGTCACATCATCCACTGACATCATATCGCCCCTGGCAATCATATCCGGTCGCAGGCGATTGATGATCAGATGAATATCTCTCAAATCAGAAGCTTCAAGAAGCCCTATGATACGATCCGCATCGCGAATTGCAGAAACTTCCGGAGTTGTGACAACGATTGCCTTATCAGCTCCGGCAATCGCATTGCGGAACCCCTGTTCAATTCCCGCAGGACAATCCAGCAATACATAATCGAATTCTTCTCTGAGCTCATCTGTGAGTTTGATCATCTGCTCAGGAGACACTGCCGATTTATCTTTGGTCTGTGCCGAAGGCAGAAGAAAAAGATCCGGATAACGTCTGTCCTTGATCAATGCCTGTTTCATTCTGCAGCTTCCATTGATAACATCCACCAGATTATACACAATCCGGTTCTCCAGGCCAAGGATCACATCCAGATTACGAAGGCCTATATCCGTATCCACTACAACTGTTTTTTTGTTAAGCATCGCAAGTCCCGTTCCGATATTGGCAACTGTGGTTGTTTTACCCACACCCCCTTTTCCGGATGTTACTACAATGACTTCTCCCATTTTATTTTCCTCCTCATAGATATTTCCAGACTTCTGGTATTCTCTTATGTGGTTTTGCTATACAGCAGCCAGAGACTGCTGTATATGGTTAGTCGTTCGAGGTATTACTGGTATCACTGGAGGCATAGCCAGTCAGAATGGTATCTTCATCTGCCAGATTATAAATGTATTTCAGAATATCATTTGCTGTCAGGCATGCATTTCCCGAAGTGTATCCATTTGCAATTCGCACTGCAATAGAATACTCCGGCTCAGATGTATCTGAAGATGTCGTATATCCAATGAAAAGGCCATGGTTCGGGTGATAAATATCCAGCTCGGCGGTACCTGTTTTTCCTGAAAGTGTAACTCCCAGTCCATTAAACTGCTCATGAGTCAGAACCACCCGTCGCATACCTTCATGAATATCATTCCATACATTATCCGGAACATCACTCATCTGATTTACAACAGATGAACCGTATTCCTTCAATGTCTTACCCTGTGAATCAGTAACTTTATCCAGAAGTGAAAGATCATAGACTGTTCCAGATGTAGCAAGTGCTGTCGCATAACGTGCCAGTTGACTGGTTGTAAACAAATGATTACCCTGTCCAATATAAGAAGGAACCGCTTTGCTGTCCGAAACATGCGGACTTGCCTCTGAAATCTCTATTCCGGTTTTCTTATCAAGGTTAAATTCCGAAGCATATTTCTGCAGCTTGGTAAGACTGAGATTTTCTGAGAAATCTCCATCTGAATTTTTACCAGCAAGGAAACCAACCATATTGAAGAAATAGTTACAGGATTGTTCAATCGCTCCGGTTATCTCCAGCGATCCATGTCCCTGCTTGTTCCAACAGAAAATCGACGGAGTTACAAGATCAAATTCACCGGTACAATCAAAATAAGTATCATCATCGATCACGCCTTCCATCATACCGGTAACCGCCGAAAGAAGCTTCAGCGTAGAACCAGGTGCTGTCGTCTGCTGTGTTGCCTTATTAAAGAAAGGACTGGACTTGTCCAATGCAAGCTTCGTATAATAGCTGGTATCCATATTATTGCTAAGACGATTATTGTCATATCCCGGATAGGATACACAGGCAAGTACCTTTCCTGTTTTTGCGTCGGTAATGACTGCCGATGCAGAACAAGGTGCAAGTGCCAGCTGTGCCGGTTCAATTTCCAGATTGGAAATCTTATTGATCATAAAATCATAAGCAGACATGGCACCCGATGCAAGACTTGCATAACAATCATCTTCTTTTGACAGTACTCCCTGCTCATAAAGGACCAGACAGATATCCTGTCCTGTAATCTGATCATTCATGAGAAGATATTTATAAAGAAGTTTTGAAAATCCTGTATCTGTTTTCAGATAATCTGTAATATAGGAAGTCAGTGCCTGATATATTTCTTCTGAATCAAGATACTCTCCCTTTGGAGAAATGACAGAAATATCGATCCAGTTCTGACTGGCTGCATAATTCAGATAATCCTTCAGACTAATGCTCTGATCATTTGCCCAGGCCTGATAAGTGGCATCTGATGTATCCACCTCATTCTTATCGATCACACCAAGCGTATCCCGGAGCACTGTATCGCAAATATATGTAAGATACTCCTGCACCTCAGTACTTTCGTCTTTGTAAGCCGGCGGATCAGAACTTGTAAGCCTGTTAGTTATTGTATCAAAAACTTCCTGCTGCTTTTGTTGAAATTTGGCATAAAGATTTTTTTCTGTATCCGAAGCTTCTTCTCTGCTGAATTTATCAATATCGATGACGCTGTTTGCTATCAGTGCATTATATACATCATAAATCGGAATGATGATCCTACTTGCATCATTTTCGCCTTTATAATCGTATTCTTTCACAGCTTCAATCTTATTCAGAAGAATACCAGCCACACGCTGTTTCAGGATCTGATAAATCGCACTCTGCCAGTCTGCATCTACTGAAAGATAAACATCATTTCCGGCAACCGGTTCTACTGTTGTGTTATCATCGATTTTCAGTACTTTTCCAAGATTATCAACGGTTACCGTTTCCTGACCATCTTTTCCCTGAAGTTCCAGCTCCATATACTGTTCAATACCGGCTTTACCTACAATTGCATCATTGGAATAATCCGGATTTTCTTTCTTAAGACTTTCCAACTCTTCTGATGATGCCCGTCCGGTATAACCGAGAAGCGGTCCCATGCTCTCGTCATCAACATACTGACGTACAGAATCCTCCAGAACATCGATTCCCTGGAGTTCATTCTGGTTTTCCATAACTGCTGCAACTGTACTTTCACTAACGTTCGTTGCAATCGTAACCGCCATATATTTCTGGAAGCTGTTCGTACTCAGCTCATACCGCATGATTGCAATATCAAGAACTTCCTGTTTGGTAAGTTCCTTCGGAAGCCCATATTTTTTTAATTCTTCATCTGTATAAGCATCGTCTCCATAAAGTACGATAGAAAATCCCTTATTTCCACTGAGATAAGCAACCATATCTTCTGCCGTTGCCGCCGCCTCATCTTCTGTCAGGTCATCGATCAGTGCATGTCCATAGATATCCGCCTTAAAACGACTCAGTGTAAATCCTTCCTCTACGTCAAACGCATAGTTTCCATCCTTATCCAGCTTAATATGGAAAGAATTCGACAGCTGATCGCCGTTTTCTGCAAGGATCTTCAGGACTTTATAAGCCACCCCGTTCAGCGTCAGATTTTTCTGCCGGGTACTGTCATAAGTTCCATTATCCTCAAACGTAAGAGAATAAGATAACACATTCGATGCGATCAGCTTATTGTTTTTGTCATATATATTTCCTCTTGTACTCTTAAGCACACGCGTTTTCGTTGTTCGTGTCTGAAATTCATTTATATAGTTCTCACCCTGGATGATCTGCAGGTCAAACAGCTGTCTCACAAGAACAAACGCCATGAGAATAAATACAAGTAACAGTACTGTTGTTCTCTTTAACTGAATTTTTTTGATGATTTTTTTTATTTTAATACCCAAATAGACTCACTTTCTTTCCTGGTTGGACTCATAAAATGATAATTAATATAATGAAATACTCTGTATACGATCATTGTCAGAAAAACAGTATAAAAAATTTCCGGAACAATAATACGGGTAAAATATACTCCCAGACCCAGTCTGCCCCTCAGTAGGAACTGAAGTGCATAAACCGCCAGATTATACAGAAAATCCATAATCGCAGTCAGCAGCATCGGTACTTTTATATCATCATCATAATAAATACGAAATGCATAACCGCTCAGGAATCCCGCATACATATAGATCAGTGCATAAAACCCAAAAACGGATCCATAAAACAGATCCACAAGCAGACCACAGAAAAAGCCTGTCCACAATCCGCTCTTACGCCCACGCATAAGCCCCATAGATACGCAAAGGATCAGTAACAGGTTCGGTGTGATCGAGCCAATAGAGATCAGATGCAGCACTGTTGACTGCATCAGAAAACAGACAATGATCGTAAAAAACAGAACGATCTTACTTTTCATTCCTCGGCCCCTTCCTCTGTGGAATCTTTCTTGTTGACAGTAATTACAAATACATCCTTCAAGTGCTGAAAATCTACAGGTGTAACGATTGTTCCTGATTTTGTCAGATTGTTGGTATCTAATTGAATATCGCTGACATATCCGATAAACAGACCTTCTACGTATTTTTCACTGATATTTGAAGTAACAACCTGCTCGCCTACTGTTACTTTATCTTCTTTGTCATACAGCTGTGTAAAACGCAGTTTCCCTTCATCGATCAACTCCAGGTCACCTTCCACCACACAATTGTCATCTGTACCGACTGTCATGGCACTGACATTACTACTGTCATCAATAATAGAACGAACAGTTGCCCAGTTACTGCCCACCTCGGTAACAATGCCGACAAGTCCCTTGCCTGCAATTACATTGTTATCTACACGGATGCCGTCTTTGCTTCCTTTATTGATCATGAATGTATCATACCAGTTACCCGGATCTTTGGATATAATTCTGGCTGCGACCTTCGGATAATCCGAATATTCCACATCCAAATCATAGAGTTCCTGCAGTCTGGAAAGCTCGGACTGATTCTGAATAAGAATATTGTTCTGTTCTGTTAAAGTATCTACAGTATTTTTCAGTTCCTCATTCTGATCTATAAGATCCTGTTTTTCCTGAAAAGATTTATTGATATCAGTAAGCCAGAGTCCGATTGTTGTGATACTTTTTTCAAAAGGAACAACGATCATTCCTGCCGCTTCCTGAAGCGGAGCTGATGTAATCCCGGAGGCAAGTGTGGCAACCACAGCACTTCCACAGAAAAATGTCATGATCACAAGAAGATGTTTACTTTTTAAATGTATTCGAAATCGAAACTTCTTTTTCAGGTTTTTCATGTATTATCATACCCCTAAAGAATTATAATTGTGTCTTTATAATTTGCGTTGTTTGACAGGCTGCGCCCATTTCATCAGTTCATGGTCACGGATGATTTTTTCCAGTCCTGCAACTGTCGCTTTTTCATATAATGGAGATAAGTTAAAAGATACCCCCGTATAACTCGCAAGATAATTATCTATGTAAGGAATCTTGGTACTTCCCCCGGCAAGGTAGATTCCTTCTCTTGAAATATGGTAAGAAATCTGCGGTGGAATTCTCTCCAAAAAAGTTTTCATTTCTGCCGCAATCTCATTTACGCAGTTCATAATTCCGGCATTTACCACATATCCGGATATGATCTCTTCTCTCGGCAGTCCTGATATTCCATCAATTCCAACCACCTTGCGTGCTTCTCTGCGCTGATCATTGAGCCGTCCCATGGCTATCTTCAGACGTTTTCCGGTACGCGTGCCAATCTGCAGATTGTAACGTTTCCTGATCTCACTGCAGATAGCTTCATTCATCTGACGTCCACCGATCGGAATTTTTTTCGCAATGATGATTTTCCCATCCGTGATGATTGAGAACTGTGTACTCTGTGCTCCAATATTTACGATCATACTTCCAGCATTTCGGTTTAGGTCCACACCCATGGCAATTGCGTCTGCAATTGGAGCCTCTACCATATATACCCGGTTCTGCCTGAGCCAATGGCCATTTGCGACATGGTAATATGCCCGTTTCTCTACTGCAGTCATATCCAGCGGAACAGAAAAAAACATATCTGATCCGATTCCCAGAAAATGATCAATCTTTTTCATCATACTGTACAACGCAATCTCCTGCAGTTCAAGATTGGCTATCATACCAAAAGCCATCGGCGAATTCACCACGATATTGGCAGGAGCCTTTTCAAACATATCGTATGCTTCATTGCCCACGGCGATGATCCTGCGCCCTTTTGACGCTATCATGTTCTTTTCCATATAACTTTTGTTTTTAAAAAACGAATAAACCTTGATACTGCTGCTTCCAAGATCTATTCCATATGTTTTTCTTAAAAGCATAAAAATTTCCCTTCATTCCGGATACGCTCCCATCAGTCCCTCTTCCCGGAAACTGATATATCTGTGATCGCCTATGATGATATGATCAAGCAGATTAATTCCCAGCATTTCGCCGGCCTGACAGATTCGTTCAGTAATTTCTTTATCGCATTTACTGGGAGCCGGATTTCCTCCCGGATGATTATGAATCAGTATCAGATTGACCGCATGGTATCGAAGTGCTTCCAGATATACTTCCCGCGGTGTGATCAGCGTTGCATTTACGGTTCCTTTTGACAGCATGGTATCTCCGAGCAGATGATTCTGATTATCCAGCATCATGCAGATCATAATCTCCTGTTCCTGATGCCGCAGCTGTTCCATATAATATGCTGCAATAGAATCCGGACTGTTAAAGTCAAGCGAAATTCTTGCGGCTGTACTGGCAATCCTTTTGGATAATTCTCCGATACACTTCAGCTGAACTGCCTTGACCGCTCCTATCCCATGTATCTTTTTCAGATCTGATACTGAACAGTGAAGCAGTCCCAGAAGTCCTGGATAGGGTGACTGCTCCAAATGACTTAAAATATCGTTTGCCAGGGTCAGAGAATTCATTCCCCTGGTACCACACCGGAGTATCACTGCAAGGAGCTCACTGTCACTTAAAGTGTTCTCACCCTCTCGAATACATTTCTCATAAGGCCGCTGTGATTCCGGTATTTCTTTCATAGTATGGTTCATTTTGTTTACCTGTCGCTCTCTGTGACAGAACCCCAAAAGAATCAGAAATTATTTTAGCATAAAAAGAGGGAGATGTACACTCCCTCCTAAAAATTTCTAAATTTTTCACATATAAACTCAGCCGTTTTGATACCATCCATAGCAGCTGACGTGATGCCTCCTGCATACCCTGCACCTTCCCCGCACGGATATATTCCCTCTATATTAGAATACCCCTCACGGTTTCGTACGATTCTTACCGGCGAAGAAGTACGGCTCTCCACGCCACTCAGAATCGCGTCGTTCCGGTCAAATCCCTTCAGTTTCCTTCCAAATGCAAGAACACCTTCTTCAATCGAATCACCGATTTCTTTCGGCAGGATTGAGCGTACATCAGCAAGTACATAAGCACCCTTCATCTGAGGTTCGATTTCTCCAAATACAGAACTCTTCTGATGCAACTTGAAATCTCCAAACAACTGAACCGGAATTCTTCCTTTTCCAAGTTCCCATGCTCTCTTTTCCAGCTCTCTCTGAAATGAAATCCCTCCAAGTGGACCTTCCTCCGGAAAATCCTCTGGTGTGACCGTTACGATCAGTGCACTATTTGCATTTTTACTGTCACGCGCCTGATAACTCATTCCATTGACTGCCAGCATTCCCTGTTCAGAGGATGCGTTAACCACATAACCGCCCGGACACATGCAGAATGAATAAACGCCTCTGCCATTTTCACAGGTATGTGTCACTTTATAACTTGCAGCTCCCAGAAATTCATTTTCCTCTTCTCCATAAAGATCGTAATTGATCATTTTCTGTGGATGTTCCATACGAAGTCCGACCGCAAAAGATTTCGGTTCCATATAAACACCACGTCTGTGAAGCATATCAAACGTATCCCGGGCACTATGTCCCAGTGCAAGCACACAGGCATCTGCCGGTATCTTTTCTTCATTATTGACTTCAACTGCAGTCAGATGACCGTTTTCGATGCAAAGATCTGTCACCTTTGTTTCAAAGCGAAAAGAACCTCCCATCTCTTCAATCTGATGACGCATCGTTTCAACAATGCCAATCAATACATCTGTTCCAAGATGCGGTTTCTGTTGATAAACGATTTCCTCCGGTGCGCCTGCCTCTACAAAACGTTTCAGAACCTCATGGTTACGTCCATTCGGATCTTTTACCAGTGTGTTAAGCTTTCCATCTGAAAAAGTTCCGGCACCGCCTTCCCCGAACTGCACGTTGGAATCCGGATCCAGCACTCCATCTTTCCAGAAGCGATCTACCGTTTCTTTACGTTTCTGCGCCTCCTGACCGCGTTCCAGAACCAGTGGACGATAACCGGCTCTTGCCAGATACCAGGCGCAGAAAAGTCCTGCCGGTCCACTTCCAACAATAACCGGCACATGCTCCAGTTTCTCTGTTCCCGGCAAAGGAAACTGATAATCCTTTTTATTGATTGACATAATGCTATTATTGTGAACTCTTCGCAAAATTTTTTGTTCAGCAGCTGTTTTCACATCTACTGTATAGACAAATTTTTTGTCATCTTTATGTCTTGCATCCAGAGACTGGCGGACAATCTCATAGGAAAATGTATCTTCCGCACATTTAAGTGTCTTTGCAATTTTCTTCTTCAGCTGTTCCGGAGTGTGCCCCACCGGAAGCTTCAACTGTGTAATTCGTATCATAAATTCTCCTTTGCGCTGCTGCGCCCTGCCACAACACCGCTTGACCATGCCCATTGAAGATTATAACCTCCACAGGGGCCATCTATATCCAACAGTTCTCCGGCAAAATAAAGTCCCTTATGCAATACAGACTCCAGTGTTTCCGGATTGACCTGTGAAGTATCCACCCCTCCGGAGCAGACCTGTGCCTGTTCAAATCCGGAACTGTCCTTTACTTCCAGCTCATATGACGTAATCGTGTCACAAAGATCTTTTTTCTGTTTTCGGAACATTTTGATCAGTTTATCAGGCAGCAGTCCCAAGAGCAGCTCTGCAGCTGACTGATACGGACAGATTTCCTGCCTTTTTTTCAAATATTCCTGTAAAGAAGCTTTTGTATATTCCGGAAGAAAGTTCACAGACAGCGTTACTTTTTTTCCTTCATCCAGTGCACGGATTGCATAGCTGCTCAACTGAAACACCGGTATGCCGGAAATTCCATAATCCGTCAGCTGTACTTCCCCACTCTCTTCTACAAATCTCTTTCCATCAATCAATAATGTAACTTTTGCGTCCGTACGAACACCTGCCCATGCAGAAAAAACATTTCCTTTACATCGAAGTCCTGTAAGTGCAGGCAGGGGGCGGATAATATGATGTCCGAGATTTGCTGCAAGCTCATAGCCGCTGCCATCCGAACCTGGGACCTGTGAAGCTTTAGAGCCATTGGCAAGGATTACCTTATCTCCTTCATAAGTCCACCCGGAGGTCTGTACTTTCCAGCGCCCATTCTCCCATGAAACAGATTCTGCATGTTCCCTTGTTTTGATTTTGACCTTTAAAGCTCTTGCTTTCAATATCAAGAGTTCCGGAATACATTTCGCCTGATTGCTTCTGGGATACAGCCATCCATTACGTTCTGTAAAAGCCACCCCAAGTTTTTCAAAAAAAGTAAGTGTATCCTCCAGCGTAAACTGTGCCAGAATTTCTTCCACAAATTCCGGATGCTGGCCTCTGAAAATATCGGGACGCATGTCTCTGTTCGTAAGATTACATCTGCCATTCCCTGTCACACAGATTTTCCGGCCCGGATTCTCATTCTGTTCAAGGAGCGTAACTGCCGCACCATTCTCTGCCGCTGCAATTGCAGCTGCCAGTCCGGAAGCACCTCCCCCTACAACGATCACCTGTGTTTTTTCACCCATATCGTCTCCTTCATCTGCTGCCGCCTGCAACAATTCTTCCTTCTATCTTTACGGAAGTGTCACAATATTCGCATCTACCAGTTTCTGCAAAGACATCAGTACTCCAAGTTTTGCATGTTCCCAAGTAAGTCCACCCTGGAAATACACGGCATACGGCGGCTTCACCGGACCATCTGCCGAAAGTTCAATAGATGAGCCCTGTACAAAAGCACCCGCCGCCATGATAACCTGGCTGTCATATCCCGGCATGTCCCACGGTTCTGGATCCACGTAGCTGTCCACCGGCGCCGCTGCCTGGATTCCCTTACAAAATGCGATCAGCCCCTCCGGAGTTCCAAGTGTCACAGCCTGAATAATATCCTGACGTGGCTCGCTGCCATTCGGAACAACAGAAAAACCAAGTTTTTCATAAATATTTGCTGCAAAAACAGCTCCTTTTAATGCGCCTTTGGTCACCATTGGTGCAAGGAAAAAGCCCTGATAGAACGAACGGTTTACACCAAGGGAGGCACCGACCTCCATGCCAAGTCCCGGACATGTCATACGCGTTGCCGCATTTTCGACACATTCCTTCGTACCCGCAATATAACCGCCAATCGGTGCAAGTCCGCCGCCCGGATTCTTGATCAGAGATCCGACGATCATATCTGCTCCGACATCGCTTGGTTCTATCGTATCTACAAACTCTCCGTAACAGTTATCCACCATACAGATAACGTCCGGTTTGATGCTCTTGACAAATGCGATCAGTTCTCCAATCTGTTTTACAGAATAGGAAGGTCTGGTCTGATATCCCTTAGAACGCTGAATCTCAACAAGTTTCGTTTTTTCATTGATTGCCGCACGAATTGCATCATAATCAAAGGTTCCGTCTTCTTTGAGATCTACCTGTCTGTAAGTTACTCCATATTCTGCCAGAGAGCCTCTGGACGGGCGGATACCAATTACTTCTTCAAGTGTATCGTATGGCTTTCCTGCCGGTGCAAGAAGCTCATCTCCCGGACGAAGATTTCCAAATAAAGCAATTGCCAGTGCATGAGTTCCGCAGGTGATCTGGGAACGAATCAGACATGCCTCCGTATGAAAAGTATCTGCATATACTTTTTCCAGAGTATCTCGTCCAAAATCATCATAGCCGTAGCCTGATGATGACTGGAAACATTCTGCACTTACTTTGTTTTTCTGCATGGCCATCAGTACTTTAAGCTGGTTATATTCCGCAGTCTTGTCAAACTGTTCAAATCGTTCCTTCAGAGATGCTTCGATCTCTGCTCCAAAATCATAGACTTTGGATGAGATTCCAAGCTGTTCATATAATTCCTTCATGGTTATTTTATGATCCTTTCCAATTGTATCTGATTTATTGCGTCTTCTAACTGACTATCCCAAAATATCATGTTCTTTAAGAACACTCAGCATATATTCCAGAATTTCTTTTTCATCCCAATGAAATTTGTCTTTATCAACCCAGATCACATCCGACTCCCGTCGAAACCAGGTCAGCTGCCGCTTTGCAAAATGTCTGGTATCTCGTTTCAGGATACGTACCGCCTCTTCCAGTGGATATTCCCCCTCCAGATAAGCCAGGATTTCCTTATATCCCAGTCCCTGCATGGATACCATACCACGATGGCAGCCCTCACGTTTCAGTCCTTCCACCTCTTTTACCAGTCCCTCTTCCAGCATCTGATCCACTCGTTTGTCTATCCGCTCATAGAGAATATCTCTTGGCGCATTTAAAACAAAATATGCCAGATTATACGGACTTGTCTGTTTTTTCTGTTCCTCATTATGTGCAGATATAGGCGTACCATTCTGATGATAAAATTCCAGTGCACGGATCACACGTTTTACATTGTTTGCATGGATTGTATCCGCACTTGCCGGATCTACTTCTTTCAGCCTATCATGAAGATACTCAGCACCTTCTGTTTCCGCCAGTTTTTCCAGCTCTGCACGGTAAGTGTTTTCCTGCTGCGCCTCTGTAAAATCAATATCTCTGGTTACCGCCTGAATATAAAATCCGGTTCCTCCGACCAGAATCGGTATCTTTCCTTTTTCATAGATTTCCTCCATAGCTTCTTTTGCCATCTGCTGGAATTTTACGATATGAAATTCTTCTTCCGGTTCCAGAACATCCACCAGATAATGCTTTACTCCCTGCATTTCCTCCGGACGGATCTTCGCAGAACCGATATCCATTTTTTTATATACCTGCATGGAATCTGCAGAAATAATCTCACCGTTTACCGCCTTTGCCAATGAAATAGAAAGACTTGTTTTGCCAACTGCTGTCGGCCCGGTAAGAACGATCAAAGGTCTTTTCATAATCACTCCTGTATAATTCTTACACGATTCGTTTAAACTTTTTTTCCAGTTCTGTTCTGGTCATTGCAATGATCGTCGGGCGTCCATGCGGACAATGATACGGATTTTCCAGAGTCAGAAGTTCATCGATCAGTTTTTCTGCCTCCTGATGCGACATAGCATGATTTCCCTTAACTGCCGCTTTGCATGCCATCGTTGCAAGTCTTGCAGCAAAAATATCCAATGTATCTTTACTGTTATCAGATGCCAGATTATCCAACATTTCCAGAAACAATTCTTCCTCTGTCAGTCCATACAGATTCGATGGCACCGCACTGATACGGTATTCTCTGCCACCGAAATTCTCGATTTCAAAACCAAACTGTTCAAAATAATTCATATTTGCTTTCAGTACTTCTTCCTCCTGCATGCTCAGTGTCACGATCAACGGAGGGTTCAGATACTGTGAATCAATCGAATGTTCCCGGAACTGTTTTACCATGCGCTCATAATATACCTTTTCGTGTGCAGCATGCTGATCGATTATATAAAAATTGTCCTCAAACTGTACCAGCCAGTACGTATCAAAGATCTGTCCGATCAGGTCAATCCGGTTTCTGGATTCTGGCGCAAGCAGTTTCTCCTCAAAGAGTTCCAGCTGCTGTGGTGGAGTCTGTTTTTCAGTCTCTCTCGATACTGCTTCCTGTATTTTTAGTTCTTCTGCTTCCGTTTTCTGCACATAGTCTTGTTCATAATCTTGTACAGACTTCTGTACAATTTTCTGTTTAACCTGTGTATCAACCTTCTCAGGCACAGTATTTGTTTTCTTCGAAGAATTCTGAAATGACTCTGGCACTGTCTGCCTCTCTGTCAGTTTCTTCACTTCGTCCAGTTTCTGATTCTCGCGCAGTGTACCACTGAACATTTCTTCTTCATCTTTTGAAAATGCCGGACGATAAGATGCTGCCGACTCTCGTACAACAGAATGGACTGGTTTTTGTGCTCCGTACAGTTCTTCACGGCGTTTCTGTTCAAATGGTTCCGGCACAGCCGCACGCGTTACTTTTTCTTCTTTATCCTCTTTAACAGAAGAACTGTCTACAGATACTTTCGGAATCATTTCTCTTCTGGTCAAGGCTGCACGTACAGTATCATAAACTGCATCGTAAACTTCCTGTTCTCTCGCAAATCGTACCTCTCTTTTTGCCGGGTGCACATTAACATCCAGATCGTTTCCCTCCATTTCCATACGAAGAGAGACAAATGGAAATTTATGCTGCATCAGGAAACCTCTGTAGGCATTTTCGATTGCTTTTGTAATAATATTATTTTTAACATATCGTCCATTGATATAATAGTTCTCAAAAGAACGATTGCCTCTGGCAATTTCCGGTTTACCAACAAATCCCTCAATTTTCATAAAGGAATTTTCCTGTGATACCTCCAGAAGTGCTCTGGCGATCTCTCTGCCATACACGCTGTAAATAACATCCTTCACACTGTAGTTCCCGGATGTATGCAGTTTCACCTGCTTATTCTGAATATATTTAAAAGAAATCTCCGGATGGGACAGTGCAAGCTGCTCCATCAGCGTATGAATATAATTCGCCTCAGTCATATCCGACTTCAGGAACTTGCTTCTCGCCGGTGTGTTATAAAAAAGGTTCCGAACAAGAAATGTAGTTCCCTCCGGTGCTCCCAGTTCTTCCAATGAATGCTCCTGTCCACCTTCGATCACATAACGGGAGCCGCTGACAGAAGACGGAGTTTTTGTGATCAGTTCTACCTGAGAAACAGCAGCGATACTGGAAAGTGCCTCACCACGAAATCCAAGAGAAGCAATATGTTCCAGATCTTCCACCTTTTCAATCTTACTTGTTGCATGACGGAGAAATGCAAGCGGAATCTGCTCTGCTTCCATTCCTGATCCATTATCCGTAATTCGGATCAGTTTCTTACCACCATCTGTAATTTCTACTGTTACCGCAGTTGCTCCTGCGTCTATCGCATTTTCCACAAGCTCTTTTACGACAGAAGAAGGTCTTTCTACAACCTCTCCGGCTGCAATCTTATCAATTGTGTTCTGGTCTAAAACTGCAATTTTTCTCAAAGCAACCTCCCATTACCAAACCACGTTTTATCATTTTTACCAGCGGTTTTTAATCTTGTTCTGCAAATTATACAAAATATTCATAGCTTCCATCGGTGTCAAATAGGTCATATCCAGATCACGGATCTCGTCCACGATATCATTGTCCTGTACCGTATCAAAAAGAGACATCTGAGCCATATCCACCTGATCATAAACAATTTTCTGTTTTTTCTTCGGAGCCGTCAGATCCTTGACTGCAGCCGTGATATCTGCATCACTGAGTTCTTCTACCAGTTCCTTTGCACGATTAATAACGGAATCCGGCACACCGGCAAGCTTGGCAACCTGAATACCATAACTCTTGTCTGCACCGCCCTTGACGATCTTACGAAGAAATACAATATCATCGCCTTTTTCTTTAACCGCGATACAATAATTATTGACTCCCGGAATCTTACCTTCCAATTCTGTAAGTTCATGATAATGTGTGGCAAATAAAGTCTTTGCACCACAGAGTTTCGTATTACTGATATGTTCGATCACGGACCATGCAATTGCAAGTCCGTCAAAGGTACTTGTGCCTCGTCCAATCTCATCCAGAATCAACAGGCTCCTGGATGTGGCATTTCGAAGGATATTTGCTACCTCCGTCATTTCCACCATGAAAGTACTCTGTCCGCTTGCAAGGTCATCGGATGCACCGACACGTGTAAAGATTCGATCTACAATGCCAATATTTGCTTTCTCTGCCGGAACAAAACTTCCGATCTGCGCCATCAGAACAATCAGTGCTGTCTGACGCATATAAGTGGATTTACCAGCCATATTCGGACCGGTGATAATGGAAACTCTTTTTTTCTGATTGTCCAGATATGTATCATTTGCAATAAACATATCGTTTTCAATCATCTGCTCTACAACCGGATGACGACCATTTTTGATATCCAGAACACCATTTTCATTAATCTTCGGTCTTACAAAATTGTTTCGTTCTGCCACAAGCGCAAGAGAGGCAAACACATCCAGTGCTGCAATCGCCTTGGCAGTTTTCTGGATACGTACGACTTCTTTGCCAACTTTGTCACGGACATCTGCAAACAATTCATATTCCAGCGCATACAGACGATCTTCAGCTCCAAGGATCAGATCCTCAAGATCCTTCAGCTCCTGTGTAATATAACGTTCGGCATTGGTCAGTGTCTGTTTGCGAACATAATTATCCGGAACCTGATCTTTGAAAGAATTCGTCACTTCCAGTGCATAACCAAATACACGACTGTATTTGATCTTCAGTGTCTTAATGCCGGTACGTTCTTTTTCTCTTGCTTCCAGTTCAGCAAGCCACTTCTTGCCATCTGTTCTTGAACGACGATATTTATCGACATCTGCGTTGTAACCTTCGCGGATGATTCCGCCGTCTTTCTGTGCAAGCGGTGGCTCATCTGTGATCGCACATTTGATCAGATCCGTCACATCTTCCAGCGGATCCATATCCTCAAAAATCTGTTTCAGGATCGGTGCTTCAAATTCCTGAAGGATCTGTCGGATATATGGAATCATCTCCAGTGAAGATGCAAATGCAACCATATCTCTCGGATTCGCTGACTGATAGCTGATACGGCTGATCAGACGTTCCAGGTCATAGATGGGATTCAGATACTCTCGGATCTCATCACGAAGCATCGGCTTCTGAGTCAGTTCTTCTACAGCTTCCAGTCTGCAATTGATCTCTTTTGCATCAATCAGGGGCTGTTCCACATAACCTCGAAGTGTACGTGCACCCATTGCTGTCTTTGTCTTATCCAATACCCAGAGAAGAGAACCTCGTTTCTGTTTTTCACGGAGTGTTTCGACCAGTTCCAGATTACGACGACTGGAACTGTCAATCAACATAAATTTATCTGCTGTGTAGGGATGAATCGTTGCCATATGAGACAAAGCTGTTTTCTGAGTTTCATTCAAATATTGAAAAAGTGCTCCTGCTGCGATCACTCCACTGTCATAGTCCTGAAGTCCAAGACCTTCCAATGTATTTACATGAAAATGTTCCTTCAAAGTGCGCTGGCAGAGACTGTCATCAAAATACCAGTTATCTAATGGAAAAATGCATATCCGCAGACGGTCCTTCAAATCTTCTGTATCAACTCCGCTCATAAAAAAAGCGTCATTACAGATAATTTCCGCAGGGACAAATTTATTGATCTCATCCAGAAGTTTCTGAGGTTTATCTACTTCTGTAAGAAAACAGTCACCTGTGGTGATATCTGCAATGGCACATCCAAAATGATCCTCCAGAGAAACAATCGACATCAGATAATTGTTTCTGGATTCATCCAAAGATGTGGCATCCAGAGTTGTTCCCGGTGTAACTACACGGATAACTTCTCTCTTAACAAGACCTTTTGCTTTCTTAGGGTCTTCCACCTGCTCACAGATTGCCACTTTGTGGCCTTTCTCGATCAGTCGTTTGATATATGTCTCGGCTGCATGAAATGGAATTCCGCACATCGGGGCACGTTCTTCCAATCCGCAGTCCTTACCGGTAAGCGTCAGTTCCAGTTCTTTGGATACAAGGATTGCATCATCAAAAAACATCTCATAAAAGTCGCCAAGTCGATAGAACAGGATGCAGTCCTTGTAACTTTCTTTTGTTTTACAATATTCCCTCATCATCGGTGATAATACACTAATATCCTCCGGAAACCCAGTATTTATGCGGCTTTTAGAAGTCCCAGATGTTGATTTGACCACATTATTACGATAGTTTTTTCCCTCGTTAGTGTTTTTGTCTATACTCAAGTATTTAAACCTCTCTTTAAAATTTTATCTCCATTTGCAAAATCAGGTTTCTGTTCCGTATTTTTGAATATACAGTTCGTATTCGTCATCTATATGTTCTTCTTCAATGTGTGTATAATAATTAGTCATTTTTTCATCAGAGTGTCCAGCTATTTTCTTTACTGTAGCGGCATCCATTCCCGATTGAATGCATCTTGTTACAAAAGTATGACGGAAAATATGAGGATGAACATCCATTAAATTCGGGTCTCTGTTCTCTTTTTCTGCCAGAGCAATTTCATGTTTATTAACAATCCCAACAATCCGCCTGCATTCTGTTTGAGCTGATGATGGAAGATAACTTCTTCCTGAAGATGTTGTAAAAATCAGACCGGGATATTTTTTTAAAAGTATATTTGGTTTTCCCCAGTTTTTCCCCAGTTTTTCTTTATCACGATCCTGTTTTTCCTTCCAGCTCATAAAAGCAGCAATCACTGCATCCGTTAATGGAACCTTTCTATTGCTGGCACTTTTCTTTGGTGTTGTAATCTGAATAGTAGAATACCTTTCAGGAAGTTCATTTCCTTTCAAATCATAATATTTTGTAACTCTGTTTAAGGTTTTATATACACGAAGCTTTTCATGCTTAAAGTCAAGATCACACCATTCTAGGGCAAGTGCTTCCCCTATACGTAATCCTGTATGAAGAAGAATAAAAAAGAGTTCATAATACCGGGTATTCTTGCAGCTCTCAAGGAAACGATGAGTGTCATATATACTAAGACATTTTTCATCTTCTTGTTCCTGCATTATCTTCTCATCAGGTATTTCACCCGGTTCTTCTTTAGGCAGTTTAATATCGGCTACGGGATCTATGGGTATCATTTTTCCACCATATGCCTTTTTGAAAAGCTGACGGACTACACTTAATGATTGTATTACCGTTGTACGTGCATATCCTTCTTCTTCGAGTCCCTTTATCATGTCAAGAATATGTGTTGGACGGACCTCTATTAACCTCATGTAACCAATATATTCTCTTACTCGCTCAAAACCATTTACATAGTTACTTAAAGTGGTTGCTTTAACAGAATGCACCACATAAATAAGCATCCATTTTTCATACCACTTTGAAACAGAAATTCTAGGATCATATCCTGCAATTCCGGGGGAAACATTAGCAAGGTAGGCATTTCTTTCTTTTTTTAGATGTTGTAAATTTGTACCATAAATTGAAAACGTTTTTCCTGTACCGCGAACGAAAATTCTGGCCTCATATCGTCCATCTTTTCTTTGATATAATCCTTTTCCTAATTCTTTACCCTTTAAGTTTTTGCCCATAACACCACCATCCTTTCTGATGATAATGCATGGCACTGGATATATATTTTAGCACAACAAAAAAAAGCTTTCAAGACTGCCGATCTATCCATTTTTGAAATTTTTTCTTATCAATCAGTGTTCTGCGCCCAATCCGTACCATGAAACAGTTTTCATTCATCAATGATCTCATTGTTTTCTCAGAAAGTCCTGTAAGCTCACAGGCTTCTTTAACGGATATAAGAATTTTATCGTTGTTTGCTTCCGGCTGTGTTTTTTTTCGCAACATATATAACCGGTCAATATCTGCAGGCAGATGATATTGACCGTTCCTCCTCTCTACTATTATATAAATTCTAAAAAAGGCTGCCTGCTGGCCTTATAGATTAATCATGTTCTACGTTCCTGTTGGCTGACATAATACTCCACTGCTTCCTGTAAACTGCATCCGGCCCTATGGCTTCGACTTATTACACTGCTTTTATTTATTCCTAATTCCTCACAGCATACTTTAAGCGATGGATAAACAGTTCCATGATATTCAAATTCCGGGTTACTTAACATTTTTTTCCTTTTTCTCGTCATAAAATGTGTAAACGATTCTTCAAGAGAACAATTCTTATCTCGTGCTCTTTGTCTCACACATATATCATCAATACCATATTTTTGACAACATGCCCGGAGACTTCGATATTCTATTCCTTTAAATGTAAATTTTTGTATTCTTTCGGCAATCATATCTTTATTTTCAATAAAATGCTCCAATGATTCTTCCATAGTACAATTCAATCTATATTTTCTTGAAGATACACTGTCAGCGTTGACTCCATATTCCAGACAGCATTCTTCCAAAGACCTATAGGTTTTGTCTCTAAAAATAAATACCGACGGCTGTGTTTCCATTCTGGCTTTCTTTATGAAATGATCCAAAGATTCTTCAATGCTGCATTCTGTTGTTTTGGCACGGTTACGCACACTGGAAGCATTAACGCCGTATTCAGCACAACATGCTGAAACACTTTTATACCTTTTCCCTTTATAAAAGAATTGCATTTTCGGTGTTTCTGTTTCCTTTTTTTGAATATAATATTTCACAGCTTCTTCCCATGTACACTTTTTTCGCCAAGTTCTACTGCGTACACTAGATTCATTAATTCCATAGAATTCACAACATTGTCCAAGTGAGATATATTTATTTCCCTCATAAAAAAAAGCCTCTTTCGCACGATGCCTTTCTTTAGACATCACCTGATTTTCAGGAATTTCTTCTTTTTTCGTTACTTCTTTTGGCACACAGCCTTCCATATGAGAGATAATTTCTTCCATAACATCCGCGTGAGGACGTTTCGCTTTAAATACTGCTGAACTTACTGACTTTGGCTTTAATCCATACGCAAGACAACATTCCGTAAAATTTTTGTATTCTTTTCCACGGAATTCAAAGGCTCTTTTCTCTTTAGATTTGATATAATGTGTAATCGCACGTGTAGAAGAAACCCCATTTTTTTCCATATACAAACGTACTGATATAGGATTTATTCCCAGGTCTTCACAACATTGAGGCAGTGATGGGTATTTCACACCATGATATGTGATTTCATGTGCCTTTTTCCATTCTATTGCCCGTTCAATCGCTTCCTGTGGTGTGCATTTTCGATTCCACATATCGGTCTTGACAGAATCTTCGTTTAAATCATAAAATTCGCAGCAGGTCTTAATGCTGGCCCATTTTCGATTTCGGAATATGATCTCTTTACTTTTTTTCAATTCAATAAAATGTGTAATCGCTTCTTCAGTTCTACATTTATATTGATTCTGATACGCCATTACACTACGGTAACATATTCCATAAAAATTACAGCATTTATGCTTACTTTCAAAAGTTCTGCCATTGTACACAAATTTGAATTTCTCCATGTAATTTGATCTGATTTTACGTGGCATAAAAACTTCTTTCCTCCTTTTATCGTGATTGGATCTGATACATGTCAAAACATTTTGCCAAACAAAAAAAGACACTCCAAGAGTCCATTTTACTCTTTTTGTGTCTTTATCGGTTGATCCGCAGACGCGGTATAAAGTATAAAATTCTGACCTCGTATCAGAATAAAATTTGTGCAATCTGCCTTGCAAAATGTTCAATTTTATCGTATCATTCCAGATACTTAATGTCAATTTCACTACAGGCTTTAAACAGTAGCAGCTGGGTAGTATTTTACTCGTATTCCTGCGAATACATGCATAAACTGTTGCATACATGCAAATGCCCCTCCGGTCTTTTCACCGGAAAAGGGCACTTACAGAAGGCTTTTTGTATTCATGTCATACAAAAAATCACATAAATCAAGATTGGAAATGAAACAAACATGAGCCCAAAATCAACAAAGATCAATATCAGCCAAAGCAACTTTAATTTTTCCTCCAAACCTCATCCTCCGTTTCGAGTATATTTAAGGAATTCCATAAAATCCCTTATACTTAAATAAAAGAGAATTTCAGAGCTGTTTCTGTAAATATCCCCAAATTTTCACAGGAATTTCATTTTATTGTTAAAGTTACTTTTGTGATATATCAATCTGCTATTATGCGGCCTGTTCTTCCAGTTCTCGATTCCCAGCCTCCATTAAATCTTCCTCCAGAATTTCAGCAAGCAATTTGTTGCAATACCCAATACCGTTTACACGAACGCCTTTGTTGCGGAGCTCGTCAATCTCTTTTTTCCTGAGACTCTGACTTTTTACAGCCAGTTTATAATCTTCTTTTGCCAGTTTCTTTTTTAATTGTTTCTGCCATTTTATAAGAAAATCCCTTGCAAGCTCAATATCTTCATTCTGCTGGTTATAAAAAGTACGTGTCTGCCTTATGGTCCCATCCGGTTCCACTTCAAGCGTATAGTACGCCTCCGTTGGTTGTTCTGCCTTTCTCAAAAACAGGATATAGGATTCCTGCTGGCTCATTCGTTCATAATAGGTTTCTGTATTATTTACGCAGTGATGCATCAGTTTTGCTTCATACAAAATGTCATCCACTTTTTCCGGCACAACGATCTGATACTCTTTGTCCGCATATTCATATTTTTTCAAATCCCTGCATATACGATTCAGACCTGGATATTTCTTTTCCAGCTCTCCGGCTCTTAAAATCAAATCTTTTGCTTCTATCTCTTTTATCATTTCATTATGTCTCTGCATGAGCTTTCGTGCACGGTAGATAACAGAATCCTGCACATTCACTCCGACCCGAATTGCCATATTGAGATAATCCTTCCATGTTTTGATCAGGTTTTTCACGGATTCCCCACTTTCTGCTGCCTGCTTTTCCAGATAATTTTTAATCTGTAAAGGAGCCATACGATCCATAATGAACATAAGATCCGCTGGTTTAAGTTTTTCCAGGCACATCCATGAAATCACATCGTCACAGATCAACTTGTTTTGGATTTTTTCAAGCAACAGCCATTGAAGAAAAATCTCTCCCCCATTGTTTGTACGTAACCTTTTCAAGCGGAACCTGTCAATTCCCAGTGCTTTTCCAAGGTTTCCGGAATCTCTACAATAAATCTGTGCTTTATTATCCATAATGTCTTCTGCGAGATGATAAAGTCCTGCTTTAATGAGCCGTTCCAGATAAGGTCTTTCTTTAACCATTTCAAAAAAACTTACCGGATCTAAAAACCTTTTGACTTTTGCATATTCGTGGAATCCTGTCTTTCGGAATGTCCTGTTTTTAATGCCATACAGTGATTTTCCATAAATATTTCCCATATTATATTTTTCATATGTCATATAGCCGCCGTAACCCGGATACAGTGGAACTTGTAATTTTCCCTGGATCCAGCGGTTTTCTTTTGTCCAATGATGACGGCCGAAATAATATTCTTCCGTATTCAACTTTTCATCATACAGGATTCTACGGCGTTCAAAGAAAGAATACACTGGTTTTTTGTATGAACTGCTTACTATGAGCATCTGAAGCTGGAATTCTCTCAAAACAAACACATTCTTTCCACAGGTCTGAAGCAGATATGCCGTCTCTTTTTTTGTTTTTATGCTTTTGGCCCTGCCTAATGCTTTATATTGAATCTGGTGTCTGCATTTCGGGCAATGCCCCACTGCATTATGGTGAGGATGGCTGATTGGAACTTCGCTTTCACACCAACTACAATATCCTGTCTGGTCTTTCCTGCGGCTGTAATGATAAAAGATAAAATTCTGGGTAATTCCAACTTTTTTCTGCCATCTCAGCCAGTCTTTCGGAACTTCTGGGAGTCTATCCATACACTGATCCCAGTTTGTCAGAATTTTTTCATATTTCATTCCCAGCCTCCGGTGTCTCTGGTCACATTGATATACATACAGTGCATAAAAAGCATCGTCATATTCACTTTCAAGATACTTTTGGATCAACGTTGTATCCGCCTCTTTCATATAAGAATTTTCCTGATATAACCATTTTGAGAAAATGGTCTTATCCAGCATACTTTCTGACCATTTCTTTGTCCGGTAATCATACCCTTTAAAAACATCGTTCTTTTTATCAATATATAATGTATATACAGGTTTCCGACAGTCCATGGAAAGATATTCTGCCAGATAAAATGCTACTTTTAAAATATTGTTTTCTACTTCTGCACGTAAATATAGCCCCCTCTGATAAATCAGCTGCTCCGTATAGTATCCTTTATCTCTTACTGGCACATCTTCTTTTGCAAGTTTTATCAGTTCATCCGTAGCTTCCAGCAATTTCATGTTACGTAATTCCTTTTTATTCATTTCCGTCCTCTCCTTCATTTTCTGCTGCATATAATGTCATTTTATCTTTTCTGCTCAAATGCAGCAGGGGAACTCCCTGCCGCATCCACTTTATCCTTTTATTTACGCCGCTATTTCAGTAGGGCTTTCTTCGTTTTCTGCCGATTCCACTGGTAGGTCCATTAAGTCTTTCTCTAAAAGATCAGCCAGAAGTTCCCCAGCAAATGTTCCGCCATGGACAACTACATGCTTATCACGTATCTCCTGATAGTTCTGCTGTCTGAGCTTCCTGCTTTCTTCTGTGCTCTTACGATCTTTTTTGGTTAATCGTTTCTGAATTTCCTTCTGCCACAATGTTAAAAAAGAAGTCACCTTATCAATGTCCTTATTTTGACGGTTAAATTCCGCACGTTTTTGCCGGATGGTTCCATCTGGTTCAACTTCCAGTGTATAAAACGGTACTTTCGGATTCTCTTTTTCCCGCAAAAACAGGATATAGCTTTCCTTTGAAACGATCCGGTCAAAATAAGTATCCGTCTTATTTACACAGTGATGAAGCGTATCACCTTCATATAGGATGTCATCGATACTCTTTGGTGCAATGACCTGATATTCACCGTCACTGAACTCATATTTTTCTTTCAAATCAATGAGATGTTTCTGAAATCCGACATACTTTTCTTCCAGCTCTCTGCGTCGGATTCCGCGTTTCATTTCTTCTATCTTCAAAACCGCCTCTTTATGGCGCAGTTGAAGATCTCTGGTACGGTAAATAATTGAATCATGTATATCCATTCCCAGTCTTTTTGCCATAGAAAGATAATCGTTCCACACCTGCAGCACATGGCTGATATCATCCCCGGATTTTTCTGATTGTTTCACAAGATAATGTCGAATCTGGCAGATGCTCATCTGGTCCAGAACAAACTTCAGGTCGTTTGGTTCAAATCCTTCTTTTACCATCCAGCATATTTCTTCATCCCCGATTGTTTTTCCTGTACTCTTTTCAAGTTGCAGCCATTTAAGTTCTTTTACCCCGCCATTCATATCTCGGAGCCTTCGAAACTCTTTCTTATTCACGGACAGGAATTCTGTTGGTTTTCTGCCTTTTCTTTTTATTGCATCTGTTGCCCTGTGGTCCAGTACATCCTCAACTAACTGGAAAAGCCCTGTCTTTACAATCTGTTCCAGTACCGGATACGTCTTCCACAGGTAAAGATATTTTCCAGGATCTATCTTTTTCTGACCAAGGGCGTACTCACGCAGACCTGTTTCTTTTAATTCATGCCTGGACAGATCTGACAGGGTGTAAGGATAGACCATCCCTTTATACTGAATACCGCAGCAAGTATAATACCAAGGTTCCCCATATGAAATCCATCGCATTTCCCGCTGTTTAAACAGACCATAAACAAAATTTGAAATTTCCTTTCCATTTGCAGAGAAGATTCTTCTCTGCTCTTCATGGCAGGTAGTTTCGCAATCTGTATAGCCGCCCTTTTTATACCACGTTCTGGCATGAAAGATCCGGAGCACAAAACCAGAAGTCTTGCGTCTCCTCTGGATAAGATAGACTCTGTACCACTTTGTACAAAATCTTCCAGACTTTCCCACAGAACGAAAAGTAATCGGTTGTCCACACACATTGCACTGTCCTTTCTGGTTATATTTGGGTGAGCGGATTGGAACATGTTTTTTGCAATATGTACAGTATCCTTCTGTAGCACCATTTTTCTGATACTTGTAGAAGATATAGTGTTCCGTAATTCCATATTTTGAAACCCATCCGATCCAGTTCTTAGGCAGTCCAGATATAGTTTTCATCGCCTGGTCCCATGAATCTGTAAGTTTTTTATCATGACGTATCCTTTGTTCTTTACGGATATTCGCCTGAAACTCTTCCAGTGCCCGGATTGCAGGCTGCATTGTCTTTAAATATTTTTGGATGATCTTTGTATCACAGTCATTTACATAGATGTTGCCAAGATTAATCCTTACATCCCATAAGATACTTTCAAGAAGTGCCTTTCTCCATTTTTTTAATTTTTCATCATAGGTTATAAACCGTCTCTCTTTTCTGCTGATAAACAGACGGTACCTTGGAAAGTTTATATTCTCCTCAATATCCGTTACGGCAAACAGATACACTTTTAAAATTCCTTTTTCTACTGCTGCCCGACAATACATCCGATATTTTCCGGGTTCACCCCTTTGTTTCTCCAATGGACTCAAAGATATTTCAGTTTTCTTTGCATCGGCGATATGTCTGTTCATCACTTTTAATGGTTTTAATTCCATCAATCTCTTTTTTCTCATAACTCCACCAGCTTTCCAGTCACATCAATCCATGCTTCCTCCGGATATTTCTGACCATCGATACAGATGACCCCAATTTCCAGGATCTGGCTGTTGCCAGGCTGCTCCTTTAAAAGTAACAGTAAATCGCCCTTTTGTCCTTTGGCTTTGGGGCCTTTTCCACGTACAATGCAAAATCCGTTGCAGCTGGTCCCGTTTTCTTTTGCAACATGGGAGTTCCATTTCCGGTTTGGATATTTCGCCATGTAAGCAGCTCCATGTAATAACAGGCTTCTCAATTCAATTTTCTTTAACAGGCGCATCTTTGTGCAGGAGATTTTTGAATCTTCCCCATCTTCATCCAAATCCCCTGATGCATCTACTATGTAATACACGGAATTTTTCCAATTCGGATAATAGCAGAGACAATCCAGTGGGTTTTCTGCACAATGAAATCCATTTTGTCTACAGTTTGCTTTTTCCGTTTCATTTATGCCATACTCCTGAAACTGAAAGCCCCGACATTTCAAATCCTTTTGAAATCCTTTATATGCGATCATATCCTTCTCCTTTAACTCTCTTTCGGCTGCATCATGTCAAACAAGGACATCTGCCCGGAATCTTTCGATTTTTTCTTGCTGATATGCTTTTCTTCCTGCTCCGCTGCTTCTTTGGGATGCACCTCGGAATCTTTCTTTGTCCCCTGGTTTTTCGGTATTGTTTTCGTTCTCTTATTTACCGAATCCCATTCCTTTTGAATCTTTTTCTTTTCTTCCTGCTCTTTTTCTGCTATTTCTTTTTCATCATCTTTCGCATAATATTCAAGTACCCAGGGAAAAACCTGGTCGCCGGAGAGTGCCAGGCCTGTATTGGCCCGAATGCCGTTCTCTCCCTTTTTTTTCGCTCCCTCCAGTGCAATGTTGTAGGCTTTTTGCGTCACGTAATCCAAACATCTCTGAAGCATCTTATGTTTTTTTAACACCTGTGCATCTAAAGCAGAATCCGTTTTGGCAAGATTTACAAGATACTGTCCTATGATGTCCGCAAAGCCTGCATCCTTTAAGGCAAACATTTCTGCACGCAGTTTTTCAGACGCATTCGAAAACTTTCTTTCCTCAATCGGTATATCAACCAGCCGGTAGCGCCTGCCCTGAATAAATTCCTCTGTCTGTTTTTTGGAAACTGCATGTGCTTTGGCAAGTTCCCGCACACCATCCATATTCCCACTCTGGCGGTAATGCAATGCTGCTGTATTTAATTCTTCTGCAGTTTTTATGATCTCATTTAACATAATCGGTCCCTTCTTTCCTGATAAAAACATGAGGCAGAAGAAAAAATCTCCTGCCTCTGCCTGCTTTTTATGCCGCATTCATTTTCTGTTCAGCCGCTTCCATTTCTTTTTCTACTTCCAATGCAATCCTGCGTCTCTCAGCATCATCAGAATCCAAAAGGCTGATCATTTCCAGTACAATACGGCGAACCCATTCATTTTCCTCCCATCCTGCACAGATCTGACGGGCTTTTTCCGTCAGTTCCTTCCAGTCAGCATCTTCCAGATCCCTGCCACGATATTCTTTATAGAAAGAATAGATTTCTTTCATGGCTTTCGGTGCCTGAATCTTTGCCGCTTCATCCAAATTGGAGAGGAGTCCCATCAGCATGGGATGGTTTTTATATTTTTCAATCAAAGGACGGATACCGGTCTGAATTTTACCCGTATAAAGTCCCAAAAAATCATTAAATATTCCTGCAATCAATTTCTGATCTGTCATTCGTTTCCTTCCTTTCTGTGAATTTTCTTACTCTGCGCCTGACCGTAGATGGAAAACACTGAAATGCTTCCGATACTGCATCCTGGCTGTATCCCTGATCAAGAAGAGCCTTCATAGCCGCTGCCTGTTCTGTTTCCTTTAGCTTTTTTATGGACGGTTTCCGAACTTTCTTTTTCAGTATTTTCCGGCAAAGCGGATGATCTGGTCCGTATTCGTACATTGTGCTGGCTTCCGCTGCATTCAAATCACACAAAATTGCAATCAGCAGACAGTAATATCCCTTATATTCGTCGTCTTTCATGCCGCACCACCTTTATTGCCTGGTTTTCAAATGTACCTCTTTACCCTAATCTGCTTTAAATTCTTTTTGATCAAGACCATTTTCGAGCAGATATCTTTCCGTACCTTCTGGATCGAGCTGTGCAAGTCGTGCAAGATTAAACTCTACGACATAATAGCTGCCATAATTGATTTTCCTCTTACCTATAACTTTTCCGAGTTTATACTTTTCAATAAACGCAACCTTTGCTTTTGCTCCGCAATCCGAGATTATTGCCTGCCCTGGCCTTAGGAATCCCATAACTCCAATTGTAAGATCTCCGAATAATTCCAGCTTTTCCTCACATTCCTTTTGCTTTTGCCATAATCCGACATACAGGGATCCGTTGTAGTACATATTCACTCTGACATATAATTCCTCATGTCCACATTCCCAGTCATATCCCAATGGTTTTTCATCTTTTCGAATGCATATATCCTGTCCCATATTCTGCCTCCTTTTTTGATTTTCCTGTTCATCTTTTGTGGATTATTTTACATTTCCTCCCTTCCTGTTTTTTTGCACACTTCACATTTCGTTTTTGGACAACAAAAAAAGACACCAAAAATCTTCTTTTGATTTTTGATGTCTTCCTATTGATAAAAGGCCTTCGCCTAAATGTTGCTCCCGGAACAGCATATCCGGAACAAAAACTTTACTGCGTGGCAAACCATGCATAAAAAACAATCCATTTATATGGTAGCACAATATATTGCATTCGTCAATAAAAAACAGTAAATGAAACACCACATCTTGTTGTTGCATCATTTTTTGAGTGCACTTACCATCTTTACTTTTCTTCTATTTTCATGTCCAACATGCCGATAAATCCTTATAATATGCTGATCTCTCCTGTAATATATATTTGACAAATCATCAACGTAAAAAGTCCATTGTCTGAATAGTGGACTTCTTTTTTTACTTTAAAAGAATTTTAAAGTTTTTGTTACCATCCGGAATTTTTTACGATATATAGTATGAGTAGAAAATTTCCTTTCGGAACACAAAATGAAGAGAACAAATATAAAGCAAAACATTTTATGATATCATTAATCATAATTGAAGTAACTCAGAAAATCAGAATTATGGAGACCATTATGAACAGAATATTTCAGAAATTTTTGCAAAGCGTAATTGACCTTTCCTCTGTGGGAGCAAAGTGCCTCAACCTTAACAGGATTAAAGCAGTCCTCGGATGCTGACTTCAAAGCTCGAACGGAAAAGCAGGAAGAAATAAAGTCAGAACTTGCTGCGGCTGGCATTACCGGAAACAGCGGTAGTTTTGAATTGGGTGATCCAAATTATTGTGATAATAGCCTCGATGCCTATACCACATTTGGAATTTCATATGACAAAGTCTCTGATAATTGGATATATATTGGGAAAATTATTCATATTCTCTATGATGCAAACCACAACACCTACTATGATAACAGTGCAAGCAATGGTATCAATCTCAAAGTGATCCGTGACAAACATGGTGTTTTACGTCACGCAGCTGGAGCATAGAAAGTTCCCTTTCCTGCTGATGGCGTTCACATAATTCCAACTGCTGTTCATGCCCCATACCGTCAATATGTAGATTGGATGGGACGGATCGGGTTCTATCTTCTTCCGTATTCGCCGGATTAAGCTCATCACATTGTCCTCCGCACCATAATAGGGTTCTTTCCAGACTTGACTATATATCTGCTCTTTGGAAAATACCTGCCCCGGTCTTTTTGCCAACAGATAGAGGATGTCAAACTCATAATTTGTGAGTTTAATATCCTCTCCCTGATTTCTGACCATCCTATACTTTGGATTGATTTTCAAATCATTATACTTTAGTACGTTATCTGCCGATGCCATGCCTGTAAAATCTCTATATCCTTTTTCTTTTAGGAAAAGTACCAGTTCCTCAAAATCCTGTTCTTCCTCCCTGTCGAAAGAAGCAATCAATACTTTTTCCATGCGATCACCTCTTTTCCTACAGATGTAGATAAGCAATATCATCACGTCATATACTAAATACCAAAATGTAAAACCACATTATTTTTAACATACGATTGCATCGTAAAATCTAGTAGTGCATGATAATATTGCTTACTTTCTTTCGATACTTCTTCTGAAATATTCTTCAAAAAATCTAACCACTTTATCAGCTCGTCCTTTTCATACACAGAAATCCCCCATTGATTAAACTTTATACCTGGTAATAGTTTACCATGCGCATCATACAAAATTTTTTGAATTACATCATCTGGGATTTCCAAAACAGCGCTTTTTTTAATTTGCCCCCGATTTATATACTCATATACATCCTCAGAATATAAGATTTTTTTGTTTGTTGGCTGTCCGACAGCCACAAATTCATGTAATAATGACATTTGTTCGCCTTTCATTGTCTGCCATAGCTTATAATTTTACCGGCGTTTTTACTTCCATAAATATCATTATACTTTCCATTTTTCTTCCAGCGGGTAACATTAGGGGTACTCCCGTTTACTTTTGAACTCTTAGCCCCACTTAAATTATTCTTGAAGTTTTTCGCACTTTGTGCATATGAAACGATATTAGAAGTACCAACACCAGAGCCGTGTTTTCCAAAATGATAATTTAAGCTTGCAGAAGCAGACGAAAAACTTCCACGGTTCCACATATTCAAAAGGTCTGACGGTATATCCCTGGAGCCTTTCGTCGTGCTGCTGCCGATGCTGTCCCCACCATCCGCTGCAACTGTATATACAGAAATATCCTCATGGCATTTTTTCATGTTGATATTTACAGTTTTTTGCGTAGTTCCTGGCTTCGCCTTTAAAACGGTTACGCTTTTAAGGCTTTTGTACATACGCAGCGATGAAGTCCTTTGAAAGGTGCTTTGTGCTTGATAAATACATGTACATCGGCACTTTCCGGTCTGCCATCACGGAGATATCTGAACAAAATGTTGCCGGTTTTCACCGGCATCGGCAATGCGATGTTTTTGCCTGTTTTCTCCTGTGTCAGACATATGCTCCGTCTCTTCCAGTTGATATTTTCAAAACGAAGAGAGACGATGTCAATGACTCTGAACCCCATGGTCAGTCCGACACATACAATGGCATAATCCCGCAGTCCCACAGGTGAAAGTGTATCAATATCGACAGACCATATATAGTCCATATCCTCCGCAGACAATGTCTGCACAATGACTGTGCGTGGAGCTGACATAGTCGGAAGTGCTTTATACAGATAGGGATTGCAGATCAGGCCTTGTTCATAAAGATATATAAGGAAACATCTTATTCTGCAGTTATAAGCTGCTTTGCCCTCAGGCGTCGTATGTACATTCTTACGGTTAAAATCCTGCAAAGTGTTCGTGGTGATTTCGCAAAAATCATTTATCCCGTCTTTTTGCAGATATTGACAGAATCGGATGCAACAGGAACGGTGCATGGTTATGGTTGATTTTTTCCACCCCTCACGCTCAAGCAGAGCAAGATAGGAATGGATGCTGTCACTCGCCCATGCAGGGAGTCTGTCAAGAGTGGGAACATAAGACGGGTCACCGGTATAGCTGGTAGTAATAATGCCAGTTTTCAGATAGTGTAGGAACTGACATAAACTGCGCCTGTGCTGTTTCCATCCGACACCCAAGAAAGGTTTTACATGTTCGAACCATAACCACAGGTTTTCTTCGGTCCTGCTGAAAGAATGCATATCCAGGAAAATATAGTAAAGTGTCAGGATATGTTTGGTACTTTTGAGGACGGTGTTCTTATACCGGGCACTAGCCATTTCCTGAAGAAATCTCTCTATAATCGACCATGAAATAACCGGCAATACAGTTGGGGTTGTTCCCGACAATTCGGCATCAGGAATCTCCACTATCTGATGGATTAGCAGCTTGTTAAGGGCAAGCGAAAACCCCAGAGAGCATTTTTTAAGGTCAGAACTATACCTTAAAAACACCCGTATCAAATCTTCATAAACATCTTTGGAGATGGAAGATTTGTGGTAATCGTCCTTATGAAAGTCTAGCAACCCAGAATAATCTAGCTGGCTGATGCTTTGGAGTCCCTTATTTTGCAGATACAATAAAAACCTTGCGCAAGCGATGCGGTAACGGCCATCATCAGGAGTGACCAACCCGTTGTCCAGAAAATCATCCAGTTCAGCTTTCAATGTTTCTGACAGTAGGCAGTATGCGGAGCGCCTTGTACCCAAGTGACCAGGTAATATGAACCCGTTAGTATATACATCTTCCAGCTGGTCAACGCAATGCTTCCAGCCAGTATGCTGCCGATAGGTCCAGCAAGCTTTGTTGTCATCAATCCATCGATATGCGGCATCTGGTGAATAAAGTATTTTTTCTTCAGTCAGATGTTTTCGCAATGCCTTATAGCAGAGCCGATGAAGACTTATCACAGATGCACTGAACTTCTCTGCAATAAGAAATTCAAGGATGACAGTTACATTTTTGTCGTATTGTTCCATGTGGAATCACCTCCATAAATTTGATGATTCCATTATCAGGGATAAGGTGGATTTTTATCCACATCTTTTATTGAACAATGCCTTGATTTATGCTATATTGAGCAAAAGATGAGGATAAAAATATCCTGCGGATAAGCTGAGATTATTAGAAAAACTGCAGCGGCCATCTTCCAGATAGGTGGAAAGATAGGATCGGCGGTTCCGAATGTAGGTGACAGCTTTATCCATTCTGCTTCCGCGGGTAGGGTTCTGCTGATCAAGCCACGACAAAAAGCCTTAGAGCACACTACGCGGAAACAATCCGCGAGACAAAAGCTGGTGCTGTAAATAAGGACTTTGATATCATTGGTGGTTCCTTCCACAAGTGGGTACGAGATGAACGTGATAAACTAGGTCTTAAGACTTATACCTGCACTAGCTATACAATACTGCAAAGAGAACTCTTTTGATTTTGAACATGAAGGTTCTACAACAAGTAGTTTTGATAGCGTAAAACAGTTCTATTTGGATGCTTATGAGGCATTGGGCAATTTGTTGGTTATACCTGTAGCGCTCAATAATATTAAATACAGGTCTGATATAAATGCTATGAATCCGATTGAGAAGAATGTAAATTCTTTGGAGGACTATATTAAACTCACAAAAGCATCAAGATATCATTTCTGTTTGGATTCTGAAGTTTACACAAGCTTTTTGAAAACACTCGTGAATGCGAAATTGAGAAATGCTATCGGTCATAATGATGTTGAATACAATTCAGTAGACCAGCTGATAACGTATATTCCTAATCCAAAAGACAGAACAAAAAAGAAAACAGAATACCTTCTTCAGTTTGAAAATGAAGCTATGCATATGTTTCAAGCTATATTGGGTGTCTCTGAATATTTGTATCGTCTGAAGGAACTTGAACTTATGTATGATGGAAAAATTCCTATTATGGTTCATGAAAGAGTAAAATGGCC
>OLOI01000105.1_pt1 | contig 85088 bp, 74 predicted proteins | sample 1672131 | NCBI WGS metagenome assembly OLOI01 (sample SAMEA3136651, study PRJEB25190) | human gut metagenome
TTTTGTCCATATAATCAGTCCTTTCTATCCTTTCGACTGATTATAGTATACCACATTTCGCGCTGCAGAACAAGCGTTCTATTTTCTGCAACTCATCTCCCACCTGTATAGGAAGGAGAATTCTTGCTAACTTTTGTTAAACTTTTTTAATTTTTCTCTTCATACTTAACCAATTGTTCAATTTTATGATATAGTATTACTACTATCATTTTGAGTTCGTACACTTGGATGAAGCTGCCCGATTTGAACTGTGCATTGGCCAGCTTCTCAAAACACAAAATTTGGAAAAGGAGAAATTACTATCATGCGGCAGCTTTCATACACAATTGAACCGGAGGCAGACGGCCTGTCGATAAACGCCTATGCCCGCAATATAGCCGGTCTGTCCCGGGCTTTTTTGCGTTCGGTGAAGTTTCGTGAAAACGGTATTCTGATTAATGGACAGCGTGTGACCACACGGGGTGTGCTTCATGCCGGGGACTCCCTTGTTTTTAATATGCCCAATGACCACACTCAAAAGGTTGTGCCGGCTGAGGGGCCTGTATCCATTGTTTTTGAAAATGAAGATATCGTGCTTGTGAACAAACCCGCCGGTCTGGTGATCCATCCATGCCACGGTCATTATTCGGATACTCTGCTGAGTTATCTGGCCTGGTATTACCGACTGCTGCCGGAACAGCCGCTGCTCTGTCCCATCGGTCGTCTGGATAAGGATACCAGCGGTCTGATTCTTATAGCAAAGAACAAATACGCCGCCCAACAGCTGGAACGGCAGCGAGCAAATCATACCCTTTCCCGGGTTTATCTGGCTCTGGCAGAAGGCCACTGGACAAACCAGGCCAAATCGGGCCTGATCGACCGGCCTATTGAAAAAGTCCCGGAATGTTTTAACCGCTACCAGGTTGCTGATACCGGACGTCCCTCAAGAACAGAATATGAAGTTTTATCAGAATTTACCTATGAAGAAACACCTTTTTCCCTTGTCCGCTTAAAGCTTCAGACCGGACGTACACACCAGATCCGTGTTCACATGGCCAGTCTGTCCCACCCGCTGTTGGGAGACTCCATTTACGGACATGAAGGTTTTCTCGGATTTGACCGGGCGGCGCTTCACAGCTTTGAAATCACCTGCCAGCTTCCGGGGCATCAGGACCTTGCTGTTTTTTCCAGTGAAATGCCGGAGGATTTTCAAAAAATGATTGCCAAATCCATAAATTTTTCCTCTACGCTCATTTGATAATGCAATCATCATCCACGAAAAAACTCCGGATTCCCACTTCATTCAAGTGAAAATCCGGAGACTTCTTATCTTTTATTCGATTTTTGCAATGACTCAGATTATATATTCCAAGCCATCTTGAAAATATTTTCTTTCTTATAAGCCCAACTGTGCAAGTAAGATGAATACACCACAGCAGATGAATGGGATGAAAATCTGTGTAACAGCGATATCCCAATATGCTTCCTTATGTGTCAGCTTACAGATACCAAGCAATGTAATCTGAGCACCCTGATGAGGCAGAGTATCAAGAGTACCAGCTGCGATAGCTGCGATTCTATGTACATATGGAAGGGAAACACCCATCTGGAGATATGTATCTTTTAAAGCGTTGAATGCAACACCCATACCACCTGAAGCTGAACCGCAGGCACCGGCACAGATAGCAACTGTAATCATAACGAATACAAGCGGCTGCATGGACATATTCTTCAGTGCTGTTACCAGGTCATTAAAGCCCTGAGTATTCTGTACAACACCACCGAAACCAACAACGATAGCTGTATTCAGGATAGCAACACCTGAATCTGCTGCACCTTTGTTGAAAACGCCAATCCATTCATTAACACCCTTAATTCTCTTAAACATCAGGATTGTTGCCAGTGCTACACCCGCAAATACAGATGTTTCAACAGGGAATGGATGCATTGGATTATTAAACATAACAAGAATCAGAATGATAGGCAGAATTGCTACAATAACATTTGGCAGATCCTTTTCTTCATCAGGATTTGGCAGTTCTTCTGCTGTCAGCTGAAATTTTAATGTAGGGTCATCAAATACAATGCCTTTCTTTGTAAAACTTCTTGCTCTTACTTCCAGCCATACGAAGATTAACGCAAACATAACAATGGCTGTGATTAAAGATGGAACAAATGCAGCTGTAGATGGCGTACCAAGGCTATCCATAGCGATAACGTTCTGGATAGATGGTGAACCAGGTGCTGACATGGACCATGTCCAACATCCTGCTGAAATAGCTGCAGGAATCAATCTTCTTGTCAGGTTGCCTTCTTTGAAAAGATTCAGGGCGATTGGGTAGATAACGAAGAATACAACGAAACCGCTGACACCACCGAAAGTAAGGATACCTGTGATACACATGATAATTGGTGCAACATACTTGCCGTGGCAGAGACCTGCAATCGCTCTGGCGATAGATTCTGCTGCGCCTGTGTACTGATAAACAGCACCAAACAGGGCACCAACGAAGAATGTCAGAAAATACTTAGTAACATAATCTGTTGCTGCCGGCATGAAGAGTCCTTTTAAGCTTTCAAGAACTGGCAGACCGGAACACAAAATAACAAAAATAGTAACAAGGGGAGCCAGAATCAGCGCACTCATCTGCTTAAAAGCAAGTACACCGAAAAGGGCAATTGCAATAACTAATACTAAAATGTGAATGTTCATACTCTCTCCTAAATAACACGCAACATAAACATTATGTTAAATAATAAACAACTCTCTTTTCTAAGTGAGGCGAAATACGACCCGCGCATTTCGCCCCGAAAATGTCAAACCGTCTCTTAAATTAAACTCAGATCAATCCAATTAGAAATCTGTCAGGTTTGCTTTACGTTTTTCAAGGAATGCTGTCATACCTTCCTTCTTATCATCTGTTGAGAATGATAAGCCGAACAGATTTGCTTCAAGTGTAAGACCACTTGCAAGATCTGTATCCATACCTGTGTTGATAGCCTGTTTAGCAAGAGATACAGCATAGCTGCCCTTGGACATGATCTTCTTAGCCATTGCTTTACATGTATCAAGCAATTCTTCCTGAGGAACAACCTTGTTGGCAAGACCGATTCTGTAAGCTTCCTGAGCATCGATCTGATCACATGTAAAGATCAGTTCTTTTGCACGACCCTTGCCTACAAGACGTGGGAGACGCTGTGTGCCGCCGAAACCTGGAAGAATACCAAGACCTGTTTCAGGCTGACCAAACTTAGCATTGTCAGATGCTACACGAATGTCGCATGCCATAGAAATCTCGCAGCCACCGCCAAGAGCGTATCCGTTAACTGCTGCGATTGTAACCTGAGGCATTGTTTCAAGCTTTAAGAAAGCTTCTTTAGCAAGAAGACCCATCTTTCTTCCTTCAGCAGGTGTTGCATTGACCATCTCAGAAATATCTGCGCCAGCAACAAAAGCTTTTGTACCTGAACCTGTCAGAATAACAACTCTGATATCTTTGCGTTCTGCAATTTCGCCAAAGCACTGGTCAAGTTCTGCAAGTGTTTCACTATTCAATGCATTCAGTGACTTTGGTCTGTTGATTGTTACTACTGCTACCTCGTTTTCGACTTCCATTAATAAATTGTTCATAAAGCATCCTCCTAAACTTATGATACATAATTAATTATTGTCACAAACAATTATTGGTACGCTAACTGTTTGTGTATGTGCTTATTATAATATCTCTTTTTCATTTTGTCTATCCATTTTCGAATGATTTTGTCACAAAAATCACAATCCAAATTTGTATAATTTGCCAAAAATTGAAAATGATTGAGTTTTTTTCTTTCAATTGAAGTACTTGGTATCAATTTTGTTACAACAAACCAACTTATAAATTCCCCATCCCGGCTTTTTGAACCTTATGGACATTATAATAATTGAATAAATTTCTCTGGAATTGCTTGACAATCCGCCAAAACCCATTTAAACTAAAAACAGTTCGTCTGCCAATTATTTTTGCAGGCAAAATGCATCGAACTGTTATAAAGCTATTTGTATATTAAGAAAAGGAGCAACATGGAATTAAATCAATGTATTAACTATCTGCTCACCACATCTCAGCACAGGGTCTTCCAGGAAGTCAGCAAACGCCTGGAACCCTTTGATGTTACCCCTGTTCAATATGGTGTGCTCTACTGTCTGTGGAAGGGTGACAAAACGACTCCGAAGGAAATTGCAGCGGAGTTGAAACTTGAAAATTCAACCATTTCAGGTATTCTCGATCGTATGGAGAAGAAGGATCTGTTAAAACGCCAGGTCAGTATAGAAGACCGCCGTTACATAGAAGTTGTTTTGACAGAGAAGGGGGCTGCCCTTGAGAAACCGGTTCTCGATACTATCGATACAGCGAATATCGACATTCTGGCTGATATCCCTGATGAAGAACAGCAGATACTGAAGAAGAATCTCAGACTGCTGGCAGGACTGGAAGAGGATTAGAAGTTTCAGTCATTATAATAAACCCGCTGTAAAACCTATATTGGAGGTTTTACAGCGGGTTTTCTCTTTTGTAAACAGGATTTTCTTCTCTGTCGCAACATTTACACTCAAAATCTTCGTATCCAATACCAATTCCAACAAATGACGGCACTGTTCCTCATCTGACATCACTGCCGCAAACATAAACGCATCTTTAATCGTTAAGTCCTGTAAAAAGTTTGACACTTGTTGAGCCGTTCTATACCTCACTAGTTTTTCACCAACTCCACCGTATACGGTTCTGATACAAATTCATAATCCGCACCAGCAAATTCTTTTGTTTCTGCATCCCATTTATCTGTCTTTTTCTCCATGGCAAATGTCACTGTTGATGCATTTTCATCCCACACCAGTTTGTAATCCCGGTTTTCCTGTCCATCCAATGAACCATTGCTGCCATCATAAATAGTGAACCTCTGATGATATGGAATCGTTGAATCATCGATATTATAATCTTTTGACCGACCGTACATCAAATAATAATTTCCCAGATCATCCCATGCCACAATTCGCATAAAATCTAATTTAGTGTAACCATCCTCTTCATAGATGGAGTCAGTGCCTTTCTTTTCCTCAACCGTTGCATCAATTTTCGGTCCGTTTGGTGTCAGCGCATATCGATTCAACGTTATCTTTTCCCCTTGATTCTCGGCTGCAATAGAAATATCCTGCCATTCAAGTTCTGCTTCATACGCATCCGCTTTTGCTTCATATGTGTATTTCCAACTGCCCTCCAAAGTATGATCACTCATGTTTAAACCATTAAAACAGAATTGAATGGTGTGGTCTTCGCCTTCAGTCAATTGATATATCAAAAATCCTATATGCATCTTATTTTCTTCAAATGACACATTTTGTCCGATAACAAAGGCATCTGTCTGTGAAATAACATAATTAAAATCATCATCTAATACGTTGATACCGTCCACATAAACTTCCGCATTGTCAAAAAGCTGATCTCCTATGGCATTTCTTCCTTCTGTTATGGCCCACTGCTCCATTTCCTTCTGCATCTCACTGATATCACCGTCAAAAGTAAATGTACAGTCAAATGTCAGGCTATCCTCCTGCATTCTGACCTCAGTCATACGAATATCCACACCATCTATCGCATTTTCTGCTGTATTGTCTACTGCTGCTTCAGAGTCCGTACTGTCCAGCTTTTCTCTGTAATCGGACTGTGTATTTTTATACAGATATTCCTTTACTGCCGCCCCCGCTGTAAAGCCAACGGCACAAATCACCGCCATGCAGGCCGCCGCTGTCAGCAGTTTTTTGGCCTTTCGACCTTTTTTTGCCTGTTCCTGTCGATTTTTATGGTCTTCGCTTTCTATATTCCGTCCACCTTCTACTTGCTGCGCCTTCTCATTATCTTGATACTTTTTCTGCTCATCACATGATTGCTCTTCCTGCTCTTCTTCTGAATCCAGCAGTATTCTGTTATAAATTCTGCGTTTTTCAATATCTGTCATTTCCATCCGTTCATTTTCAGAAAGGATATCCTCATTATCTTCCGCCTGATTCAGCAAATCATAAATATTCTTCATATGCTCCCTCCTAACCATCTGTTATTTTTCTTCAATTTCTTTTTTCCACGGGATACTCTGCTGTAGACTCTGTCCACAGGCATATTCATCTCCTGCCCGACTTCCTCATAGCTTTTTTCGTGCCAGAAAAGCGCGGTGAATATCTGCCTGTCTTCCTCCGACAGAATCTCCAGCAACTTTTGGAATTCCAGCATTTCTTCCTCATCAAACAATCGGCTTTTGACATCTGAATCCCCAACAGGCTCCACATCATCCAAACTGACATAGTCATGGTATCTGATATCCCGTATATGACTCAGCACCTGATATCTTGCAACGGCTGTCAGCCAGATGCGAAAAGACGCCTTTTCTCCGGTATATCTGTCCACATTTTTCCAGACTGCAAGGAAAATATCATTCATACATTCCTCCTGTTTATCCTGATATTTCGCCATCATTTTATGTACAATGGATTTCACAATCCATCCGTCGTGTTCAATAAAAAATTTAAGTGCTTTTTCATTTTTCGCCTGCAGACCGGCAACATAATTTTCCTCAGTAATATCCATGGCGACCTCCCTTCAAAATGTACATAGTATGCATATATTTATCGAATGCATTCAAAAACAACATCTGCTCAAATCCTTCATATGGGGCTCACACAATGCTTATCTCTGAACACTTATATATTATCAAAAGTACTCTCTGTTCTGACAGTTTTCATCAATAAATTTTTTGAAAAAAAAGCCTTCAATTCCCATATATAATGGTTCTTGAAAGCTTTTATCCACTCATTCAATCAGATTTTCTCAATCACAACCCCGTGGGCAATTCCCGGTACACTCTGTCCTTCATTAAAGCTCACCGTTGACAACAATGCGCCTGTGGGTACAAATAGTATTCTCTGCCATTCTCCCCGATTTATTTTCGGCAGCAGATAGGCCGCCAGTGTTACTGCACTGCATCCGCAGCCGCTGCCTCCCGCATGGGTATCCTGGCTCTCCGGATCAAAGATCAGCATACCGCAGTCCAAATGCCTGTCACTGATATCATAGCCATGTTCAGCCACCAGTTTCAGAAGAATCCGATGTCCCACTTTCCCCAAATCTCCGGTGATAATGGCATCATAATCTGTGGGCTGCCTGTTAAAATCCTTCAAATGCTGACAAATGGTATCACAGGCCGCCGGTGCCATGCAGGCCCCCATATTCATGGAATCCTTGACACCAAAATCAATGATGCGCCCGGGAGTTCCACCTGTAATTTTCGCCATCGCTCTGCCCTTTTTATCCTCCGCTGCCACAATCACTGCACCGCTGCCTACAACGGTCCAAGTGGCGGATAACGGTCTCTGATTGCCATAGGGCAAAGGAAAGCGGAACTGTTTTTCAGCTCCTGCAAAATGACTGGATGTCACTGCCAGCGCATAATTGCCCGCACCGCCGCACAGGGCCATGGATGCCAGAAGCAGGGATTCTCCAATGGTGGAACAGGCCCCATACACACCGAAAACCGGCCGCTCCAGCTCAATAAGTCCAAATGACGTGGCAATAAGCTGCCCCAATAGATCTCCGGCAAAAAGAAAATCCAGTTGTTCTTTGGATAAACCGGCCTTTTTAATCGCTTTCTCTGCCGCCATCAACTGCATGGTACTCTCTGCCTGCTCCCATGTCTCCGTGCCAAACTTCGGGTCTTTCTCCACATGGTCAAAATACTGCCCAAGAGGCCCCTGTCCCTCTTTCTCCCCTACAACCGAAGAAGCCGCCAGAATCACCGGCGGCTTCTCAAAAATCATTGAATTATTGCCAACTTTCTGAATCATACATAAGCCTCCACGTAGAATGTGTCTTTTGTATCAGTATGCTTCAAAAAGTAAATATTATTCCTGACAACAAACTCTGCCTGTAATTGTAAAACCTCCGCTGCTGTGATATGATAATTACATTGAAACCATCATCGAATTCGATTATTTTTTCAGAAAGGAGCTGGCATGATGCAAACATTCAATATTCCTGTTGGTATTTCTGACTTTTCAGAAATCCGTCAAAACGGATATTACTACGTTGATAAAACCGGCCTGATTGCCGAATTATTAAACAACTCTGCTGCAAAAGTCACCCTCATTACAAGGCCCCGCCGCTTTGGCAAAACCCTTGGCATGAGCATGCTGGCTGCTTTCTTCGATATTCATAAAAACAGTGACACTTTATTTGAAGGGCTTGAAATTTCCAAAGATACTGCGTCCTGCCAGAAATGGATGAATCAATATCCCACACTCTTTCTGACTTTCAAAGATGTGGATGGGCTGAATTTTGATGACGCATACGGTCAGCTTGCTGCCCAGATTGCTGATTTATACAAAGAACATGCATATTTGCTTGATTGTCCGATTATAGACAGCGATGATAAACAGATTTTTCTTGAATTGAAAGCAGGCACTGCCGGCAAAATTCACCTCAGCCGTTCTCTGGTTCTGCTGATGCGCATGATGAAAACGTATTATCACAAACCGGTTATTCTTTTACTGGACGAATACGATGTTCCACTTGCAAAAGCCAGCAGCCATGGGTATTATACCGAAATGCTCAGCCTGATTAAAACGCTTCTGAGCACCGCACTCAAAGATAACCCCAATCTCTGCTTTTCTGTGATTACCGGTTGCCTCAAAATTGCAAAGGAAAGCATTTTTACAGGCACTAATAATTTTGTATCCGACACCATCAGTCATTCCCGCCTGAATGAATATTTCGGTTTTACTGAAAATGATGTCAATACGCTTCTCAAAAAAGCACATGCAGAAATACATGCTTCACAGGTAAAATACTGGTACGACGGGTACCGTTTCGGAGATTTTGACGTCTACTGTCCATGGGATGTGATGAATTACCTCCGAGATTTGCAGATAAATCCTCAAGCTCACCCATCCAGCTACTGGAAGAACACCAGTGATAATGCTATTATTCGTTCTTTTATTGATTATGCAGGCAATACCATCACCAAAAAGCTTGAAAAACTGCTCTCCGGTGAATATATCCTCCAGCACATCGATGAAAATCTGACTTATGATTATCTCCATTCTTCCGAAGATAATCTGTGGAGTATTCTTTACCTGACAGGTTATCTGACCAGAGCCGATAACGTACAGCTTTCCGCCCCTCAGACGGACGGTGTCTATGCGCTGAAAATTCCAAACGCTGAAATTCGTGAAATCTTTGAGACTACCGTTATCAAATGGTTTGACGACAGTGCCCGAACCTGGAACAGACAGGCATTGTTTCAGGCTGTCTGGAATACAGACTGTTCCCGAATCACTGATGAAATGACCAAACTTCTGCGTAAAACCATCAGTTACCATGATTATCTCGAAGATTATTACCACGCTTTTCTGGCAGGTATCTTTGCAGGAGCCGGTTATATCGTTGAATCCAATAAGGAACATGGTGAAGGCCGCAGTGATGTTGTGGTCTATGATACTGAAAACAGCCGCGTTGCCGTCTTCGAAGCAAAGTACTCAAAATCTCTTGAGCAGATGGAATCAGATTGTGACGCTGCTCTGCAGCAGATTGAAGAGAAAATGTATGCCCGTGAATATGAAGATGAATACGACCACATTTTATGTTATGGTATTGCCTTTTATAAGAAACGCTGTCTGGTTAAGACTATCTAAAAGCTGCCCCATAATAAGGCTGCATATTTTGAACTTCTGAACGCAAAAACATCCTAAGTAGATTTTATTTATTTGCCTTGTCTACTTAGGATGTTTGTTTATTTTCCATTGATATTCTTATTATATTATATTTTGGCGTTTACTAATGCACAGTGCTTAGAATTTCTGCCGACTTTATTAATGTATCCTTTTGTTCTTCAACATAAGGATGTATTTCTCCCCAGATGTCATACCAGTCCAGACAGGTCTTATACCATTTATTTAATATCTCTGCCTCCTGACCCTCAGCATTTACATTATTTTCTTCTGTATATGATATATTTTCCATAGCATCCGTCTCTGCCTGCCCAGATTCCATATATACCTTCACAGAATTATCATCCGATATCTCGTCTTCACCGGTATATACTTGCTCTATCCACTTTTCCCACTCATCCTGCTTCGTTTTCTTCACCGAATGATAATAATTCTCCGCTTTCTCAGCCGCATCTGCCATAGCTTCTGCTGCCAATCTTAACTGCCAGTCGAGAAAGGCCTGGTCTGTGGACAGTTCATGTCCAAGCAGTGTAGCGCCCTTCGGCACATTTTTCAAGCCCGCAATGAGGGCCTGGTCCTCGGCGCTCATCTGTCCCAGGACAACGGCGGCGTCTTCTTCTGCAACACCGGCAGCCCGGTATTGTTTCATCCGCTCCAGCCGTTCCATATAATGCCTGTATCCAAATGGGTAATAGGATACCTGACCGTTCTCAAAAATCAGCAGCGCATCCGCCACCTGTTCAATGAAATAACGGTCATGGGAAATAAAGAGCATGGTGCCTTTGTAAACTCTAAAAGCAGATTCCAGGGTTTCTCTGGCCGGAATATCCATATGATTGGTAGGCTCGTCCAGCATCAGGAAGTTCGGCCGTTTTTCAAGGATTTCTGCCAGTACGAGCCGGGCTTTCTCACCGCCGGAAAGGTCGCTGACCGTTTTCTGCACATCAGCCCCTTCAAAAAGCCATGCTGCCAGTTCATTCCTGACATCTTTCTCCGGCATGGCAGGAAAAAGGTCATGAAAATGCTCCAGCACTTTCTTGTCAGATGTCAATGCTGCCGACTGCTGATCGAAATATCCCGGTTCTATATGAAGTCCCAGCTGACATTTACCCTTGACAGGTGCCAGAAGTCCCGCTACTGTCTTGAGAAAAGTCGTCTTGCCGGCACCGTTTGGCCCGATAATGCCGATCTTCTGTCCCCGTCGGATGCGCAATGAAAGTTCTGCAATAGCCTTGCCGTCGTAACCAATCTTCAATTCTTCTGCCTCAGCTACCCATTTGCCACCCATCACCGCAGGTACCAGTTCCCCGGTAAAAATATGTTCTGCCAGTGTCGGCGGAGTCGGCAATTTTTCCATGCGCTCTATCAATTTTTTCTTGGATCGAGCAAATGCTGCCTTTTTCGGTTTGTGCTTGAAACGCTCGATCAGCTGATTCAGCCGTTCCAATTCTGCCTGCTGCTGCTCGTACTGCTTCTTCCAAATGGCCAGATTCTTCAGCTTCTGCTGTCGAAACTGGGTATAATTGCCCACATAGCGTACAAGTTTCTTATCTGTCAGCTCATAGACAATTTCTGCCGTTTCATCAATAAAATATCGGTCATGGGAAACCATGACAACCGCGCCCGAATAATTCTGCAGATAATTTTCCAGCCATCGGACACTCTCCATGTCCAGATGATTCGTTGGCTCATCCAACAACAGGATATCCGGTTTTTCCAGGAGCAGCCGTACCATAGCAATCTTTGTCTGTTCTCCTCCGGAAAAATCCGACAAAAGTTTTTCTTTATCTTCTTTTGCAAAACCAAAGCCAGTAAAAATCCTGTCATATTCCTGCTCGAATTCGAAGCGCTCCCGGTCCCAGGTATCTCTGGAAGGGCACAGCACCATCATCTCTTCCTGCACCGTATGGGCAGTATTCTCAAAGATCTGCTGTCTCAGCATGCCAATAGTCACATTTCTTGCCAGATAAATGCCCTCACCCTGCCTGCGGTCATCTCTTTCCAGAAACAGCTCCCCGGCAATCAGCCGCAAAAACGTTGTTTTTCCGGAACCGTTAGGACCGGTAATGGCAATGCGTTCCCGCCCCTTGATCTCAAAATCAAAATGCTCCAGGAGATTTTCACCGCCAATGGCCAGTGTGCCGTCCGTAATCCGATACAGCATCTTAAATCTCCACTGTACCCTGCAGGTAATTGATAAACTGCTGTGCCGTACGTCCGGAAATACCGCCGTGACGCATCTCCCACTTATTTGCCTCAGCACAGAGTTCTTCATCTGTCATGGTCAGACCCACGCGGCGTGCCAGTTCAATGACGATTTCATTGAATTCTTTCTTAGATGGCTTGGAGTAGCTAATCTGAACACCAAAACGATTAACAAGAGACAATTTTTCTTCCATTGTGTCTGAACGATGAAGATCGTTCTCGTACTCCATATCATTCCTGTCATTCCATGTCTCTTTGATCAGATGACGTCTGTTGGATGTGGCATAAATCAGGATATTCTCAGGTTTTGTCTCAACACCGCCTTCAATAACTGCTTTCAGGAACTTGTATTCAATTTCATGCTCTTCAAAAGAAAGGTCATCCATATAAATAATAAAGCGATAATTGCGGTTTTTAATCTGTGCAATAACGTTGGACAGGTCTCTGAACTGATGCTTGTAAATCTCGATCATTCGCAGACCCTGGTCATAATAAGCATTGACAATGGCCTTGATGCTTGTGGATTTACCTGTACCGCTGTCGCCGAAGAGCAGCACATTGTTGGCTTTTCTGCCCTGAACAAAGGCTTCCGTATTATCCACCAGCTTCTTCTTCTGGATTTCATAACCTACCAGGTCATCTAACATCACCGTATCCATATTGTTGATCGGACAGAATTCCACATGATTCTCTGTTCTTGACGCAATACGGAATGCCTTATTCAGACCGAACATACCCACACCGTAAGCTTTGTAAAAATCCGTCACCACGTCAAAAAATTCATCCTCATTCGCTGTTTTCTCCAGCCGTTCACTGAGGGCCTGGACCTTCTCACTAACATTCTTATTGTACATCAATTCTTTCTTGCCAATAGCCTTGTACTGTGAGAGCCTTGTAAAGCAATCAATGCCCAGACGTTCTTCAATTTCAGAAAAATCAAAGTCAAACAAAGCCTTAAATGCCTTAAAATCACCTTTGGCAAAGAAGTTGACACTGCCGTCGTTGGCTCCGACTTTCTCACAGGTTAAACTAAAAGGATTCTCATCTGTGATCAGCAGATAAGTCAGATAATTGTGCCAGAGATTCTTATCGAAACCATAATCGGTGGCCACCTGAAGCAGATGTTTCACCTGGTTAAAAATGCGTGTCACCAGTTCATCCCTTGACTGGGTATCCTGATCCATCTGTTTGAAAATATCGCTTAACTGCATTAAAATGCTGTCCTTCGGCATATCGCCGTACATTAACAGCTTTGATACGATTTTATACATTCTTCAGTCCTCCATTTATCTTTGCTATGTCCTGCATCCATGATATATTTTCTTAACATCATTTTTTACAAATGTGTTTATTTATCCGATTATACTCCTATTTCCTATAGTAATTCAAGTCTATCTCTGTTATTTCGACAAATTACAATTCAAAACGCACAAAATTTTCCTGTAACTTCAAACCATCGTGTATTTTTCTCGGTTTAAAGCGTTGAACCCTTAAAGCATCTGTGTTATAATGATGTTACGTTGATTTTTACAATATTTGTATAAAAGATAAATTCAACAAAACGGAGGTTTGACCCATGAATCATGAACAGATGCAGATGGAGTTTGTCCGCAAACTCCCAATCCCACAGGAAATTAAGAAACAATTCCCGATTTCTGAAAAAATCGCCCAACATAAAGCCGAACGCGACGAAGCCATTCGCCGTGTTTTTACAGGCGAATCCGACAAGTTTCTCTTAATTATCGGCCCATGCTCCGCAGACAGTGAAGAGCCTGTTATGGAATACATTCACCGACTGGCAAGGGTTCAGGAGAAGGTTGCTGACAAAATCATTATGATACCGCGTATCTATACCAATAAGCCCCGGACAACAGGCAAAGGCTACAAGGGCATGCTCCACCAGCCGGACCCTGAGAAACAGCCGGATCTTCTGGAAGGCCTGATCGCCATCCGCAAGCTCCACGCAAGAGCTATCGAAGAAACCGGACTTACCTGTGCCGATGAAATGCTCTACCCTGAGAATCACCGCTACCTCTCTGACCTGCTCAGTTATGTAGCTGTAGGCGCCCGCTCCGTAGAAGACCAGATTCACCGTCTTACAGGCAGTGGTGTCGGCATTCCATGCGGTATGAAGAACCCAATGAGCGGCGATATCTCCGTCATGCTTAATTCCATTGAGGCTGCCCAGAGCCCGCAGATGTTTGTCTACAGGGGCTGGGAAGTCAAAACACCCGGCAATCCACTGGCCCATGCTATTCTCCGCGGTGCTGTCAATGAACACGGCAACAATATCCCGAACTACCATTTTGAGAATCTCAGCCGTCTCTATGACAACTATGCAGAAAAAGGCCTTGAGAATATGGCCTGCATCATTGACACCAACCACTCCAACTCCAGCAAGCAGTACATGGCACAGATTCGTATCGCCAACGAAGTCATGCACAGCCGCCGTCACTCCGATGACATCAAAAAGCTTGTCAAGGGCTTCATGATTGAGAGCTATCTGGAAGACGGCAGTCAGAAGATCGGCGAAGGCGTATTCGGCAAATCCATTACTGACCCTTGCCTTGGCTGGGAAAAAACGGAGGCGCTGATTTACAGTATTGCGGAGCAGTTGTAAAATATAAGGCGGCTGCCCTAGTCATAGAACGAAATTAAAAACGGTTATTTTACACAGGCACGTTTGCACTGCCAACGTTTGGCAGCGGTACATAAGGCAGTATAAAACACTGCCTAAGTACCGGCCAACGTTGAAGCACCTATGTAGAATAACCGTTTTTTATTTCTTCTCTTTTGTGTATTGAGGCAGCCGCGTGATGGTCATTTTCAATCAACAGTTATGCTCCTCAATGATGTAAATCAACTTTTAGATAAAATAAATTTCTTGGCTCACAAATGTGCAGCAAATTCTTCACCGCAGTCCTCTACCATTCGAGTAATGCACCGCACAGGCGTCCGATATGGAAGCATTTCTGGTGTCTGAACATGATAGACAGGCGTTGGAGATTAAGGTCGGAGTGTTCGACTTCCCGAGCGTAACTATGAGCGGCATCAGCGATTGCCTCAAAGGAAAGCTGACCTTTTTCTGCTGCTTTGGCGCAGACCATGTCTTCGATGAGCATGGTGCTGATGACGGCCAGTTTGATTTTTGAATACGGCATTCCATCATAGACAGCGCCCGCAAAATATACATAAATGAAGTAACTGAGCAGCTGTTCTGCTATTTTGTCCGGCATCCGGTACTGGTGCAGTGCTTCATATTTTTTCCTGCCGCCGCCAAATAAAACCTTCTCATAATGTCTGACTTTCTTCGGCCAGTCTGCTGACAGGACTTCCAGTTTATGCAGACAGGCAAACATCTCTTTCATGACATAGTAGCGACTGCCGGGCTTTTCCCATCTTTCTTTCAGATAAGCACACATCCTGTCTGCCGCCCCTTCTGAAAGATAATGGTCATATATATTCTCCAGTCCAAACAACTGCCCCGCATTGATATTTCTCTGCAAATGATGGCCCATGGACAGCATCTGTATCATTCGCACTGCCATCGGTACGTTTTCATTTTCTATCAGTTTCCAGAAAGCATCCCGGCCGTCTAAAAGCTGTGAAAAAAGCAGTTCATCAAAATCCCCATAGTCCTCTGAATGCCCTTTTTTCTCATCATAAATGAGATTCAGTCTGTCCTGTGACAAAATCATCCGCGCTGCCTCCGGGCATGACAGAGACAATGACAATTCCCTGACATTTTCATATTCTTCTTCATGCCTCGGATACTGTCTACATGTTTTACAAAACAGTTTTTCCCCGGCTTCCGTATAAATATCGCAAAGATTTTCCTCATTTAGGAAAGCACATCTTCTGTCATACTGCTTAAAACTTTTTCTCTTAAAATTAATTGAATTGCGCAGACGATTACCGAAACCGCCGGGATATTTCTTATACTTTTCAAGGGTTTTGTCATCAATGACAATCTCCCATCCCGCACAGCACGTATCCGGACATTCTCCGCCGATACATGTAAACTGCCGGTAATAATCCGGATATACATACTCCATTGTCGTCACTCCCTGTTGTCTTTTTATTATTTATTCATTTCGGCCACATTCTATTAAACACAGGATTTCATATCATTTGCTTCAATTCTATATGTTCCTGCCACTACCCAATTCTTATATCGTACATCCATCCACACTGCAAACAGTCAGCCGATCACCATCCACCTTAAACTGCACATTTCGCCCGGCAAAATTAACGCCATACACTCGCTCCGGATCATTCTGATAAGCCGGTCTCGGATCCTGGGCCAGTACCCCCAGCAGTGCTTCTCGTTTATCCGACGGAAAAAGCATCAGAAATTCCGAAGCACATGACACTTTCAGCCTGTAATCCTTGAACTGTCCGCTGAAGCCGCCAAGTGCCTCCGGATGGCAGTCCACATGAGGCAGATAGGGTTTAATATCATAAATTGGCGTGCCGTTCATCATGTCAATACCCGAAACGATGATCACAGGTCCTTCATCTGTCTGAAGCTGAATGTCCTCTATTTTCACAGAAGACATGCCTACCGGATTCGGTCGGAAAGGAGAACGTGTGGCAAAAACACCCGCTTTTTTGTTGCCTCCCAGCCTTGGCGGACGCACCGTCGGTGACCATTTATTCCTGGGTGATTCCGAAAATTCCCACAAAAGCCACAGCCACGAATAACCCTCTATCCCGGAGAGTGCCTCCGGCACACGATATTCCGGCTCAAATATTATCTTCCCGGTCAGTTCCGGAACCAGTCCGCTCTGCCTCGGCACACCAAACTTCTCGCCAAAATCCGTATAAATTCTGGCTATAACTTTTAATGTTAAATTGTCCATTTAGATTTTGCTCCTGCTTCTCATACCCTTCAGAACCTGGCTAATCGCACTGCCCTTTAATGGCTTGTACGGACGTCCCTGCAGCAGAAGCTGCTTAACCTGAATATCCCGGAGATTTTTGACATCTTTCTCATAAGGATTCTCTGATAAAATAACCATATCTGCGATTTTACCGGTTTCCAGGCTGCCTCGTTCTTTTTCATCGAAGGTTGTATAATAACCGTTATACGTGCACATTTTAAGTGCCTCCTGTACGGTCAGGGATTCTTCCGGGACACTATGATTGCAGGCACGATACATCCATTCAATCGGATCCGGGTCGGTACACGGTCCATCCGAACCGGCACTCATCATGATGCCATGTTCCGTAAATGTCCGCAGCGGATTCAGCCGCTGACTTCTCTCGCCAAGAATATCTTCCAGGTATTCATCCGGTTCCTGAGGCCAATCTATAAATGCGCTCTGTACCGGCAACAAAATATGATATTTCTCACAGATATCGATGCCTTCTTTCGTCGGCAGGCAGGCATGGATAATGGCATGTCTGTGATCTTCCCGCGGATAATCATCCAAAGCCGCTTTCAAAGCTCTGGTGGCCTGATCAAAAGCCGCATCACCGATGGCATGCATCTCTATCTGCAGTCCGGCACGATTGGCCTTTTTGCAGAATTCTGCCACCTGCGCATCACTGTAGTACAAAACACCTTTGCTGTCGCTGTTCTCATAAGGCACACGAAGCGCTGCATCCTTTGAGCCAAAGCAGCCGTCTAACGCAGTGGCAAAACATCCGCCCACTCTCGGCAGATGCCGTTTCTGTACTTTCTTCACATCCATGGTCTGGAAAAAGACTCGCATCTGCATACCGTTATTCAGCCCACGTCCAAACCATCTCTCCAAATCCACATCCAGATCTCTGACAAACCCCACCCCACTTACCGTGTGGATCATTCCGATCCCCTTGGAGGCCATATAATCAATGGCTTTCTGCATATTCTTTAACAACTGTGGTACTGAAATCGAATTCGTCACATAATCCGAAATGGCAAAAAAGGCTTCCTGATTCATTTCCCCTGTATCCGCATGGCAGCCACGAAGCCCCGACACTTTATCCTTCACCTGCTCATAGAGTTTCGTATTCACAACGCAGGCATGTCCATCATATTTCCCCATGAAAACCGGTTTATCCGGACAAACCCGGTCCAGCTCATTTCGGTTGACAAGCCTTCTTTCCTTAACCGAATAGGGTGATGCACCAAAACCGATCAGCATCTTCTGGTCACTTTTCTTTGCAAAATCAGACAGCATCGAAAGAATCTCTTCATTACTGGCAGCATTCATGACATTCAATCCTGCATGAAATGTGGAAAAACTCGCAAAGTGAATATGGCTGTCCGTGAAGGCCGGAATCAATGCTTTCTTTCCAAGCCGCTCATGACGAACAGAGATATATCTTTCCGGCAATTCATCTCCTACATATAAAATTCTGCCGCCGTCTTCTACAAGATAACGTGCTACCTGATCATTGGCATCGCACGTCAGAATCGCACCTTCATAAACCTTCATATGAATCCCTCCTGTTCGTAATCATTACTGCTTTTATTTTAGCACGACAAAAGATGCCTGACAACATTCTGTCATCAGACATCTTTTGAAACATTCACATTTTAATTATTCGCTTGTTTATTCAATTCAAATACACCTAAAATCAGGCCTCTAAACACTTCTTATAATCCCATCTGAGCAAGAACAATGAAAAGACCACATGTGATAAATGGGATAATAATCTGTGTAATCGCAATATCAAAGTAGGCTTCCTTATGTGTCAGCTTGCAGATACCAAGCAATGTAATCTGAGCACCCTGGTGAGGCAGAGTATCCAGTGTACCTGCTGCAATTGTAGCGATACGATGAATGTAAGGTAATTTTGCACCAAGTGCAAGATATGTATCTGTCAGTGCGTTAAACGCAACACCCATACCACCTGAAGCAGAACCGCAGGCACCGGCACAGATAGCAACTGTAATCATAACGAATACAAGTGGAGGCATTGACATACCCTTTAATGCTGTAACAAGATCTGCAAATCCCTGTGTATTCTTAACAACACCACCGAAACCAACAACGATGGCTGTATTCAGAATGGCAACACCGGAGTCTGCTGCACCTTTATTGAAAACTTTCACCCACTGTTCAATACCGCCCTTGACGAATTTGAACATCAGAATAGCTGCTAATGCAACCCCTGAAAATACAGATGGCACAACATCAAGATGAAAGCCATTAAACAGAACAAGAATCAGAATAATAGGAATGAATGCGATTACCCAGTGCGGCAAATCTTCACGTCCCTGAATGTTCAAATCTTCTGCTGACAGCTGTGTCTTTAATCTTGCATCATCAAAATAATAACCGTTCTTTGTGAACTTGCGGGCACGATATTCCAGCCATACAAAGATTAACAGGAATTCAATAATGGATACAATCAGAGATGGTACAAATGCAGCTGTTGATAAAGTACCAAGACTCTTGATCGCAATAACATTCTGAATGGACGGAGAACCCGGTGCTGACATGGACCATGTCCAGCAGCCTGCTGAAATTGCAGCCGGAATCAGCCGTCTTGTCAGATTGGATTCCTTGAAAAGGTTCAGTGCAATCGGATAAATAACGAAGAATACAACGAAACCGCTGACACCACCAAAAGTAAGAATACCTGTGATACACATGATAATAGGAGCTACAAACTTACCATGACATAAGCCGCCGATAAATCGTGCAATAGATTCTGCAGCACCTGTAAACTGGTAAACCGCACCAAACAATGCACCGACAAAGAATGTCAGGAAATACTTAGAAACGTAATCTGCTGCCGCCGGCATGAACATATCCTGCAAGCCTTCCATAATCGGAATACCTGAACAGATTAATACGAAAATCGTCACTACCGGCGCAAGAATCAATGCACTTAACTGCTTAAACGCCAGCAATGCAAAGAGAATAATGGCAATTAATAACACAAGAATACCAAAATTCATAATAGCAATCCCCCTTTTATTTGTCTGATTGTGATCATCCACTCTCTTTTGAATAACCACTTTCCTTATCTCACATAATGTCTGCCCTTCACCTGTGAAATAATTTCTTATACCAACTATTAAGCAAATAATATGCCAACTTTTTAACATGCTGTAAAATGGGGATTTTCAGCCATTTTATCGTTTGTTTTTCTTGTATTTATGTGTTTTTATTTCTAATATCGTGTCATTTTTGACACATAATTTATTTTCAGTTTCTTATGTGTACTGATTTTTTTCTCATACACACATCATTTTTGAATTTTTACCGATTCTTTACCGTCTGTAATTGCTTTCTTCTGACAAGAATATAACAAAGAATATGAACACCACCGGTAATAATCCAGGTAATTGGATAGGAAATATACAGCATCCAAAGACTTCTGTGAATCTGAAACGCAGTAAAAATCCACACAATTCGCAGGCCGCAGGCACCGATCAGAGAAACAATCATTGGCATCAGCGAATAACCGACACCGCGGAGTGCACCCACCATTGTATCCATAATGCCGCATAAAAAGTAAGCCGTACAGATTACAGCCATTCGGTCCTTTCCAAACTGAATCACATTGGGATCCGATGAATAAATAGACAGCAGTGTGTCTCCGGCAAGCCATGCGCCCACACCGAAAATAAGACCTACAGATATCACCAGTCCCTGACATATAAACAGCACCTTGTGAATTCGTTTTTCCTCGCCAGCGCCATAATTCTGGCTTGTAAAACTCATAGCGGTCTGCTGAAAAGTATTCATGGATATATAAATAAAGTTTTCGATATTCATAGAGGCGGTATTGCCTGCCATGGCCGTGGAACCAAAGGAATTGATGGATGACTGGATCAATACATTGGACAGTGAAAAAACGACACCCTGCATCCCCGCCGGAAGTCCGATCTGCATGATCTGACGCAATTTACCTTTAACAATTCCCAGCTGATGCAGATCCAGATGGCAGCACCCCTGGCTTCTCATCAGGCAGCGAATGATCAATGCCGCAGAGATATACTCCGCAATCACCGTTGCCAGTCCGACACCTGCTACACCCAGATGGCAAACAATAACAAAAAACAGATTAAAGCAAACATTAATAATCCCTGCCGTCACCAGATAGAACAACGGCCTTTTCGTATCTCCCACTGCACGAAGGATAGAACTGCCAAAATTATACAGCAGTGTCGCCGGCATGGCCAGAAAATAAATCTTCAGATACAAACTGGACTGATCCAAAACATCATCCGGTGACCCCATCCAGATCAGAAGTGTTCTTGTCACAGTCACGCCAAGAATCAACAGAAAAATACCACTGATCATACTCAGAGTAATAGCTGTATGTACCGTTTCATTCACTTCATCATCTCTTCCGGCACCATGAAAACGAGCCACAAGAACATTGGCCCCCACAGAAAATCCGATAAAAAGATTAATCAGCAGGTTGATCAATGAACTGGTGGATCCCACTGCAGCCAATGCCGTACTGCCGACAAATCGGCCAACCACAATAATATCTGCTGCATTAAACAGCAGTTGCAAAATGCCGGACAACATCAATGGAATTGAAAAGCGGATAATCTTTCCAAACAGCGGTCCGTGACACATATCAATTTCATAAGACTGACTCATTTATTCACACTCCTTCTCTATAGATAAAATGCTTTATCTCATCTGTATTTTCTTTGTATTTTCATTCGAGGCTATACAGACCTTAAAATTCGGCGTACAAAAAGCAGCCCAAACTATGAGCTGCTCTAGTATTATAGACCTGTTAATTACGAATTTCAAGCTATCCGGCTTGTCTTTTTTTATTTTCTATTGACATCTCGCCTTTGAATGTTATAATTCTAATTGTTTGAATTATAACATTTTGAAACAGAATCTTATGATTTCATTTTGATTTACCGCAAGAAAGGATTATTTTATGTCATCTTTATCTTTTCATTATCTTTCCATGGCCGTTCATTCCACGATACAGAAAAATTTCATGGAACAGGTTAAGTCATCCGGTCTGACCTCCGGTCAGCCTAAAGTTCTGGATTATCTTCGGGATCACAACGGCGCCAATCAGAAAGAAATTGCCGCTGCCTGCCATATTGAGCCTGGCTCACTCACCTCCGTACTTAATCGCATGGAAGAAAAGGGACTCATTGAGCGACGCATGCTGGAGGGCAATCGCAGGACGTTTTATATCTTTATGACAGATGAAGGCAGTCGTCTGAAAGATCTGGTCGAAGATAATTTTGCTTCTATTGAAAAAAAAGCCTTCAGAAATATCAGCTCTGAAAAGCAGGCCGCTTTTATGGAAACATTCTCAAAAATATATGAAAATCTAATGAACAAAGGAGACACCACCCATGAATAAGCTCAAACGTTACATTATCTTTCTTATCGGATTGTTCGTCAATTCCCTTGGCGTAAGTCTAATTACCAAAGCTAATCTCGGTACATCCCCTATTTCTTCTATTCCATATGTACTGAGCCTGAATTTTCCGTTGACCCTCGGTAATTTCACCATTATTTTCAGTCTTTTGCTGATCTTTCTGCAGCTGCTGATCCTCCGCAAAAATTTCAAACCGGAATACTATCTTCAGATTCCTGTTTCCATTTTATTCGGCTATTTCATTGACTTCACTATGATTCTGCTGGCTTTTGTTCAGCCGGAATCTTATCCTTCTAAAATTATTTATCTGCTGATAGGATGTGTCATTCTCGGATTCGGCGTATATATTGAAGTTCTGGCAGATGTCGTCATGCTGCCCGGCGAATCCTTTGTCCGTGCCATCGTTCAGACATGGAACCGTGAATTCGGCAGCACAAAAGTCTGTTTTGATGTTTCCATGGCTGTAATTGCCGCTGTGCTTTCATTTGTACTGGCTCATCGTCTGGATGGCGTCCGCGAAGGTACTGTTATCGCCGCGCTGTTAGTTGGTTTTATTGCCAGACAGTTCGGCAAAGCTCTGGCTTTCGTCAAACCGCTTCTGTTCCCGGAAGATTATGCCAAATCTTCTGAAGAAGAATCTTCTGACAAAAATGCAAAAAAAGCAGCCAATCCCTCTAAATACGCCTCTGTCATTACCATCGGCCGACAGTACGGCAGCGGTGGAAGCGAGCTCGGACAGATTCTGGCCGACAAGCTTGGCTATAATTTTTATGATAAGGAAATCATTGAAATGACTGCCGGAACCACCGGATACTCTTCCAATTACGTCGGTGAACATCAGGAATCCCTGACTAACAGCCTGCTTTATGATTTAGTTAATCATATGTATACATTCCCTGAAATCGAATCACCGAAGGATAAAATTTTTTACGCCCAGTCCAAAGTAATTCGGGAAATTGCTGCCAAAGGTCATTGCGTCATTGTCGGACGCTGTGCCGATCAAATTTTGAGAGACCGTACGGATTGCCTGAATGTTTTCCTTCATGCGCCTTTAACAAACAGAATTAAACGTGTTATGAACAAAAAAAATCTAACAGAGAAAGAAGCCAAGAATCTGATTCTCAAGGAGGAACGCCGCAGAGCAGATAATTATCATTATTATACAAGACAGATATGGGGCGCTTCCGCCAATTATCATCTGTCTTTGGATACATCGCTTGGTTATGACTATGTCATGGATGTTATTCTAGGAACAGCAAAAAGACTTAAATAGTCCATCCCCTCTTGTCATCATGACAAAAAAATATATAATAAGCTCGAAATACATACAGGCATCGTCTTTTTCAGACGGTGCTTGCTTTCGTTAAATATAAGCAAAGGAACTTCCAACAATGAACGAATTGAAATGGGCAGTACTGGGCACCGGCGTGTTTGCCAATGAAATGGCACAGGCCCTCCACAATATGGGCCGTACATTGTACGGTGTCTGCAACCGAACTTACGACAAAGCCGTATCTTTCGCTGAGAAATATTATCCGACAGTCTCTGCTTCACGGCAAACATGTTGAAGATATGGAAACAGCGATTCTTACAGGCAATACGGCGATCATGAAACTATATGCAGATGTCACCATGACACAAAAATAAAATTTTTATCATATTCTTATAACTCCTCTTCTTTCTCCACTATTATAGCTGATCGTACTTGACCGCGCTCCCTTTTGCCTTTTCTACCGGATACTTTGCTTCATTCTGCGACATCTTCATACTTATGATCTCATCCGCATCCAGCTCCAACTTATCTAACAGATTCTGGCTATAAACCAAAACATCCGCCAGCTCCTCCTTGACATGCTGAAGATCATATTCTTCATCAGACCACTGGAAGCGCTCCAATAACTCGGCCTCCTCAATTACGATTGATTTTACAAGATTTGTTGGCGAATGAAACTGCTCCCAGTCTCTGTCCTATGTAAATTTTCTAATTCTATCTATCGTTTCCTGCTTCATAATTAAACTTACTCCTTTATTTTGCTGCTTCTAATAATGCTTTCCGAAGTTCTGGATCACAGGCATAAATATACATTCCATTAACTCCTCGTGTCATTAAGACTCTCACTTCATGCTGAATCAATATTTCACCAAATTTCTGTTTTGTTCCATCAGATAATGTTCTATTTCGAATTGCCTTCTCATTACAGCTTTCCGAAGGATCAAATATTACCTTTCCATTACGATATTTTACAGATGGTCCAAGAATAACTCCAGCGTAATTAAGATCAAATCCTTGAATTGTAAATGTTGAACCAACTTCATTTATCGTTTGCGGTTGTTCAGCCCACGCTAATCCTTTGATAGCTCTTTTTTCTTTTCTTGTAAGTTCGGACTCCAACTCCCTATTCCAAGGCTTGTGCCATTTTCCAATCATTACTTCCCAATATCTCATAAGCCTGTCCTCTGGTTTATGATTGGAGCTATATTCCCAATCATAAGTTGCAATCACCCTTGATAACATCGAATCACTTTCTTTTGCTCTTTTCTGAATCTCCACATCAAGTAATTCAGGCTTATCAAATACCTTGATATCATATCCTCCAAATGTATCTGGAATTTTCTTTAAGCATCTCTCTTTTGTAAAAGAATCAATCCAATCCATTGTTGCAGAATCTACCTGCATACGAAGTTGCTTATATAATGCAATATGATTATTTTCCGCTTTTGCTTGGTTTCTGTACTTCTCAAGAATCTGAGATTCCCAAAACTGCTCTGTTGTGAGAATCTGATTTTCATCAAACATTACCACCGTCACACGAGCTCTATCTATAATGTCTTTCAACTGATTTTCACCTCGATATGACTGTTTGCCTTGTGTAAGAAGCAAATGTGCTTCATCAACAAATGCCACATCGATAGGAGCGTTTTCTGAATGATTATTGATAAAAGTCGTGGGTTTACTAACAACCTTCCCATATTTTTCTGTCAACCCAAGCTTCTCTGCTATTTGCTCATATACTATAATCTGTTCATCATGATTAACCAACAACTGACATTTTAATGCTTTATTACTCTCCTCTGCCTGACAATATAATTCATAAAATGTACTGCTAGTTAAAACAGTCTTCCCCGTTCCAGCTTCACCATCAATAAAAATTAGTTGCTTCGTTTCTTCTTTTTCAAGTGCCTCAGAAACTTTTTGAATAATAAGTTCCCTTGCCTTTTCCTGTTCTTTAGTTAGTTTATGAAGTGGTGACGCTTTATATATTGCTGAATCTTTTATTGCACTTTCTGTCGGAAATAAATTCTTATTTTCTTTTCTGAGTCCTCTCCAAATTTTGCCGAATATTTCGTCAAATTCTCCCATTGGATAATAACTTGTCTGCGGATTATCTCTTAAATTATATACACGTTTCACACGCTCTACGCTCATCATATAATGCATTAAGCGATTCTCTATATCGAGCGTTAACGATTTATTGAAATGTTCATGACCTATAATAAAAAGGCTTGCATCTTTTTTCGACAATTTACTCTGCCATCCTGGTTGATTTAAAGCAGCATCATAATGCTGCCGTGTTCTCTTAAAAATATTATTTGTCTCCCCAACATATACCTCAAACGCTCCAGAATCCTGCCAATAGTGAATATAAACTGTAGGAAAATTCATTATAATAGCCTGCGTTTTCTCATCCTCTGCAGGCAATGATACTGTTTCAAAAAAATCCAACGCTTCTCGATTATCTCTAATTTGTTTAATAATTGGTTTTGCCACACTACACATTTTCGTTAGCCTCTCTTTGGTTATATATCTTAAGTATATTCCTTATTTCTTCATGTTACAAACAGAATATTTCATCATATCCTTATACGCATCATCCCATCTGAAATTCCAGATGCGGTACTCCTCACACAGTCTTGACTGTACTGTAGCGTTTTTCCATCACTCTGTATTATGAATGTTCTTCATCAAAATAAAAATGGCGAAGCGCTTATCGCAACACTCCGCCGAAGGCCTAACCGATTTGAGCGAAATGCTTGGTTAGGTCTGTTTTACTATTTTATGCAGTCCCACTGCATTTATACACTTAAATGGTCTTTCCAATCTGTTGGAAGATTCATTACTGTTAGACCGACCACATCACTATTATTTTGAATCAGCTTGTCGAAAGCATCTACAAATACTATCCACTCCTCATCGGATGAACGCAGATACTTCATTGCCAGTAAAATTTGATACAGACCATTATGTGCTGGTGGTGGCGTAATCTTATCTACATCCAAAATTTCTGGTGTTGTATGTATTGTGCGATTATAAATTCTGGAATTATGAGCACACATATTACGCAATACCGAAACGCCCTGTATCCATGAAGTAAGCATTTTCTGTGATGGTTTTACCAAATTTCCTTTTTTCGATTTATACTGGTAGTTTGATGCCAAGATAAAGTATGAACTTCCCGTACCCGTTTTCAAATTCTTAATTATCTTCGATAGCATTCCAAATGAAAGAACTTCAACAGTTGCCCATACAGGTACCTCGCCATCATGATTGTCAAAATTATGTTTGATAAACACATCATTAGAACTTCTTTGTGGCATTATCATATAAATGAAACGAGTAGCCTCTCAAACGATAAAACCCAATTGTCTTTAATACTTTCTCTACATCTTCACGAGATGTAATCTCCATTCCTGCATCTGCATAAGATTGCACTTGTTGTTCTATTGTTAATATTTGTTTTGGATACTGATACGTAAAACACCCCATAAATAAAAATCCCACCGAGTTGCGCATGAAAAATCAAAGGCGTGGTGGGTTCTGTTAATATTATTATACAGTTTCCGATGTTACTGTCAAGATTTCTTTTGTAAAAAATCGGCAACTTCCCATTGTTCTTTGAGATTATGCCTGCATTTATCATTTTCTAATTTTCAAAACATATCTCTTTCAGTTCCCCTACATCTTGATTACCGATTCGCTCTTCCAAAGTTGTAAATAAGGTGTAAATTATTTCTTAATCCTCAAAAAATCCAATAAAATCATGGCTTTCCAGACATCCTTTAAATGTTGCCGTGATATCTGCATATTTTTTCTTATTCGTTTCAAACTGCGGACAGAATTTGTCAAATATGCTATAATGAAGTTTACGATTACAGCAGGCTGCGGCTATTCCGGCCTGCTATACGCTGTGCAGCACGAACACGCATTCACAGCTGAAAGGAGTTTTCATGGCAATTACCAGAATGACTGTTATCAAAGCCTCCTCTGATGCAGATTATCGAAAAGGTCAGGATATTTTTTTGATCGATAAGCGCATTAAAAACTTTGAAACGGATATTAACACACTGACAGGTACCCCTATGATCACCGCTACTGTCCTTGATGCAGACGGCAGTGAACATGAAACCCAGGTATCCATCGATGAAGATGAGAGCCAGATTGTCGGCAGCTTATGTTCCTGCTCCGATTTTTACCAATCAGAAGGGCTCTGCTGCCACTGCGTCGCTATTCTTTTGAAATATATCTCCAGACGACATATTCAAACAAGCTTTCCGGCAAAAAAACAAAATCGGATTGGCCAGGCATTGATTGAATCTTATATTCATCAATCTTCCGGCACCCACTATCCTGCTGAAGCATCTGAAACCAAAGTTCTGATTGAATTGGAGCCAATTCTTCATAAACAATATCATAAACTTTCCGTCGACTTCAAAATCGGCACCGGCAAGAAATACGTCATCAAAGACTTGCTGGAGTTTGCCCGCCTTATTCGTCAAGGTGAATTATTTCAATATGGAAAGAATCTGAAATTTTTCCATGAACCTGAAGCTTTCACTTCTGAGAGCCGCAGCATGCTGGCGTTTATTATGCAGCGGATTGAAGAGTACGAATACCATTTCCACTGTGTTCAGGACAGCACTTATCGTTTCCAGACAATGAAAGCACTGCGTTACCTTCCACTGTCTCCAACCGCTGTCGACATGTTTCTGAATATGATGATCGGACATACACTTCAGTTTGATCTCGATAATCATATCCGGCCCATTTATGTTACAGATGGAGACCCGGAACTTACGCTTGAACTCAAAGCCGAAGATAGTGACACCTACCATCTGACCATCGAAGATTGTCTGATACTCTCCGGTGCCCGGACATTCTGGATTCTAAAAGATAAAATCCTGTATCGCTGCTCAGAAGCCTTCAAAAAGGACATGCAGCCCTATCTGACAGAGTTAAATCGTCAGAAGATCCGTGAAATCACACTTTCCGAGAAACAACTTCGACCTTTTTACGGCAGTGTACTGAAGCATCTGGAAGCCCATACGGATTTTCACACTGAAGGTGTTGATCTGACCGATTATGAACCGCCTGAAGCGCATTTCAGTATTTACCTTGACAATCCGGCTGAGAATATCATCAGTTGTACAGCTTATGCTCGTTATGGCGAAGAAACATTTTCTCTTGCCACGCCTATCTCCTGTGAAGATGGTTTCCGTGATGCCGCTATGGAGAACAGAATCCTGACGGCTATTCAGACTTATTTTCAGCCTGCCGCAGTATCTGGGAATGAAGATTCCCCTGTTGCTGATGCTGATTTTATCATCAGTCATGATGATCAGGCTGCTTTCCTCTTTCTGGAACAGGGACTGCCTCATTTTTACGAACTGGCTGAAGTTTTCATATCTTCGAATATGAAACGCATCCGCATCCTGTCAGCGCCGCGGACCGCTGTCGGTGTTTCCGTCTCTAACGGTCTGCTGGAAATAGATATCCACTCTGACAGTCTTCCTTATGAAGAGCTGGCCGGCATTCTGAACAGTTACAGACGCCGACAGAAATACTACAAATTGAAATCCGGAGAATTTCTCAAATTGGAGAATAATTCTCTGAGCGTTTTGTCTGAATTAGCTGACGGGCTTCGGCTCTCTGAACAGGCTATCCGTGGTGGCAGGATTTCTGTGCCTTTATATCGCGCATCCTATATTGATGCCGTTCTTACCAGCCACAACAGTGATATACAGTCCCATAGAGACCGTTATTTCAAATCACTGATTCGTGATATGAAATCTGTGGCTGACAGCGATTATGAAGTTCCTGATGCCATGAAACCCATTCTGCGTGACTATCAGAAAACCGGCTATCGCTGGCTCTGTACCATTGCACAGCTTGGATTTGGCGGTATCCTTGCTGACGATATGGGACTTGGAAAAACTTTGCAGATCATCACACTATTGGAACATGCCAGACTTGAAGCGATATCCAAAACTGTCGATTTGACAGATACTGCTTCTCATACAGCATGTCCGCCTCCTGTCAGTCTGATCGTCTGCCCTTCGTCACTTGTTTACAACTGGGACAGTGAAATCGAGCATTTCGCACCCAATCTGAAAACCTTGCTCATCACCGGTACTGCCCAGGAACGGCAGAAATTACTGACACACTATGCGGATTATGATGTACTCATCACTTCCTACGACATGCTGAAACGTGACATTGCAAGCTATGACAATCTTCATTTTCATTTTCAGATTATCGATGAAGCGCAATATATCAAAAACCATCGTACTCAGGCAGCACGTTCTGTCTGCAGCATCCACTCTGTCACACGTTTTGCTCTGACCGGTACCCCGATAGAAAACCGCCTCAGTGAATTGTGGAGCATTTTTGAATATTTGATGCCGGGATTTCTATATCCTTATGCTTATTTCCGTTCAGAATTGGAACAGCCGATTGTAGAAAATAAAGATCAAATTGCCGCCACAAGACTTCAGCAGCTTGTTCGTCCATTTATCATGCGCCGTCTGAAAACAGATGTCTTAAAGGAACTGCCGGACAAACTGGAGCATGCGGTTTATGCCCAGATGACGGATGAACAGAACAAGCTTTACACTGCCAATACACTGAAGCTCCAGAAAGATCTGGAACAGCAGAGCGACAATATGTTTAAGACGAGTAAAATCCAAATTTTAGCTGAATTAACCAAACTGCGCCAACTTTGCTGCGACCCGTCCTTAATCTATCAGAATTACCATGGCGGCTCAGCGAAACTGGATACCTGTATCCAGCTCATTGAAAATGCCATGGCTGGCGGCCACAAAATTCTTCTGTTTTCACAGTTCACATCTATGCTGGATGTGATTGAACGCCGCCTGAAATCAGAGCGCATTCTCTACTATCGACTGGACGGCAGTACAAAGAGTGAGCAGCGCACCCGCCTTGTCAATGCTTTTAATGAAAACAAAATTCCTGTTTTCCTGATTTCTCTAAAAGCCGGTGGAACAGGTCTCAATCTTACCGGAGCAGATATCGTCATCCACTATGACCCATGGTGGAACGCAGCTGCCCAAAATCAGGCAACAGACCGGGCACACCGTATCGGTCAAACACATACAGTCACTGTCTACAAGCTGATTGCCCGACATACCATTGAAGAAAAGATTCTGGAACTGCAGGAAAACAAAAAGACTCTGTCAGATCAGATACTTTCAGAAAAAGGCGTCACTGCCAGCCAGCTGACAAAAGAGGAACTGCTGAAGCTTCTCCAAAATTAAAATGAAAAAACCCCGAGTTTTGAGTCACCTGATTTCACATAATGTTCTGCAAACAGGCTCATCGCCAAACGTTTTCAGAACATTATGTGAAATCAGGCTCGTTAAAAACTCGGGGTTTCTCTTATTTTTATTTATCCGGAGTATCGCAGCAGTACTTCATTTAAATTTACAGAAATTCCCAGTACTACACGACTGCTCCTAGAAAATCGAAGATTTTTACTTATCTCTTTCTAGAAATTTCCTGATGTAAATACCTGTATAGGAGTTCGGATTCTCAGCGATTTCTTCCGGTGTACCGCAGGCAACGATTGTTCCGCCTCTTGCACCGCCCTCAGGACCAACATCTATAATATAATCTGCTGTTTTGATGACATCCAGATTGTGCTCAATGACAACGACGGTGTTGCCGCCTTCAGCCAGTCTTCTGAGGATTTCTGTCAGTTTGTGAACATCGGCAAAATGAAGACCGGTTGTCGGCTCATCCAGAATGTAAATAGTACGTCCTGTGCTGCGCTTGCTGAGCTCTGTGGCCAGTTTGATGCGCTGTGCCTCACCGCCGGATAATGTGGTGGATGGCTGGCCCAGTTTGATATAGGAAAGTCCCACGTCATTCAGCGTTTCAAGTTTTCTTCGAATAGACGGTACATTTTCAAAGAACTTCACGGCTTCTTCAACCGTCATATCCAACACTTCATAAATATTCTTGCCTTTGTATTTCACTTCCAGTGTTTCTCTATTATAACGCTTGCCATGGCAAACCTCGCACGGTACATAAATATCTGCCAGGAAATGCATCTCAATCTTGATAATACCGTCACCGGCACAGGCTTCACACCTTCCACCCTTTACGTTAAAGCTGAAACGTCCTTTCTTGTAACCTCGCTCTTTGGCATCTACAGATGATGCAAATAAATCACGGATCAAGTCAAACACGCCGGTATAAGTTGCCGGATTAGAACGCGGTGTACGTCCAATCGGGGACTGATCAATATTGATCACCTTGTCCAGCTGCTCCATCCCCATAATATCATCATGCTTGCCCGGATGAATGGTTCGCGCATGATTCAGATCTCTCGCCAGACGCTTGTAAAGGATTTCATTCACTATGGAACTCTTTCCCGAACCGGATACACCTGTCACACAAGTCATCACTCCCAATGGAATATCTACATTAATATGCTTCAGATTATTCTCTGCTGCACCGATAATATGCAAAAATCCAGTTGGCTGTCGTCTCTGCGATGGCACCGGAATTCGAATGCGGCCGCTTAAATAAGCGCCCGTCACAGACTTCTCGCATTTCATAATATCCTGTGCTGTACCTTCTGCAACAAGATATCCGCCATGCTCACCGGCTCCCGGACCAATATCCACAATCCAGTCCGCTTCCAACATCGTATCTTCATCATGCTCAACGACGATCAGCGTATTACCTAGATCTCTCAGATTCTTCAGGGTCTTCAGCAGCTTATCATTATCTCTCTGATGCAGGCCGATACTTGGTTCATCCAGAATGTAGGCCACTCCAACAAGCCCAGATCCTATCTGTGTTGCCAGTCGAATACGCTGTGCTTCACCACCGGACAGTGTCGCTGTTGCTCTTGAAAGCATCAGATAATCCAGACCAACATCAATCAAAAAACCAAGCCTTGACCGTATTTCCTTGATGACCTGATCACCGATCAAATGCTGCTGTTTCGTCAATTTCAACTGTTCCATAAAAGTATTCAGATCGTTAATGGACATCTCTGTCAACTCACTGATATTCTTGCCGCCGATCGTCACGGCCAGCGATTCTTTCTTCAAACGTCTGCCGCCGCACTCTTTACACGGGGTAATAGTCATGAAATTCTCATACTCCTGCTTCGTCAGCTCTGAACCGGTTTCTCTGTATCGTCGCTCCACATTCTTAATCAAGCCTTCGAATGCCACATCATAAACTCCTTCACCGCGCTGACCGCGATAATGAACACGTACTTCCCGTCCACCGGTACCATGAAGAATCACATCTTGAATCTCCTGTGGATAATCCCTGAAGGGTGTATTCAGATCAAAATGATAAGCCTCCGCCAAAGCCACAAGAATGGCGTGAGTAAAACTGGACGCATCTGCCGCAGACTGCCATCCCATCACCGCAATCGCTCCCTGGGAAATGCTCAATGACGTATCCGGAATCATCAATTCCGGTGAAAATTCCATCTTATACCCCAGACCATGACACACCGGACATGCACCAAAAGGATTATTAAATGAAAAGCTTCTCGGTTCAATCTCCTCAAAACTGATCCCACAGTCCGGGCAGGAAAAGCTCTGACTGAAAGTCATAGATTCTTCCTGATCCGGCAAATCCACAACTGCCAGTCCCTCGGCCAGTTTCAGCGTTGTCTCGAGAGAATCTGTCAAACGCTTCTCGATACCTTCCCGTACCATCAGTCGGTCTACAACAATGGAAATATTGTGCTTCTTATTCTTCTCAAGCTTAATCTCTTCCGACAATTCATACTGATGGCCATCCACCATCACACGCACATACCCACTCTTCCTTGCCTGATCAAAAATCTTCACATGCTCGCCTTTTCGGCCCCGGACAACCGGTGCCAACAGCTGGATCTTCGTCCTCTCAGGTAATGCCATAACAGCATCCACCATCTGATCAACCGTTTGTTTTTTTATCTCCTTGCCGCATTTCGGACAATGGGGCGTACCGATTCTGGCATACAACAATCGATAATAATCATAAATCTCTGTCACTGTTCCCACCGTTGAACGCGGATTGCGGTTGGTAGACTTCTGATCAATGGAAATAGCAGGGGAAAGTCCTGAAATACTCTCCACGTTTGGCTTCTCCATCTGCCCAAGGAACTGTCTCGCATAGGAAGACAACGACTCCATATACCTTCGCTGTCCTTCCGCATAAATCGTATCAAAAGCCAATGAAGACTTACCAGAACCACTGAGCCCCGTCAATACCACCATCTTATTGCGCGGTATCTTTACATCAATGCCTTTTAAGTTATGTTCTCTGGCACCCTTTATATCTATATAATCCTTCTGTGTCAATTCTGACATTATCGTTTCCTTTCTCAATCTTCTTCTATTTCATGAAGCATTTTCTTCAGTTCCATAATCTTATCTCTCAGCATAGCCGCCTTCTCAAAGTCAAGCTCTGCCGCAGCAGAATGCATCTGTTTCGTCAGCTTGCGAATGGTCGTGTTCAATTCCTTATAACTCATGGATTCTGCATCTTTAATAAAGCTTTCTTCTGACTTGTCTGCCGCCTCAGAAATGCTGATCAAATCTCTGACAGCCTTCTGTATGGTCTTCGGTGTAATGCCATGGGCCTCATTATAAGCCTGCTGAATGGCACGCCTTCGATTTGTCTCAGTAATGGCCTTATTCATGGAATCTGTAATCCTATCCGCATACATGATCACATGCCCCTCTGTATTACGGGCTGCACGGCCAATGGTCTGAATAAGTGATGTCTCGGAACGCAGAAATCCTTCCTTATCTGCATCAAGAATCGCCACCAGCGTAATCTCCGGAATATCCAGACCTTCTCGCAAAAGATTAATCCCCACAAGTACATCAAATACATTCAATCGAAGATTTCTCACAATTTCTGACCGCTCCAACGTATCAATATCAGAATGCAGATACCGGACACGGATGCCCAGTTCTTTCATATAATCCGTCAAATCCTCTGCCATTCGCTTTGTTAATGTGGTGATCAACACCTTATGGCCATGCTCAATCTCTTTATTGACCTCGGAAATCAGATCATCAATCTGCCCCTCCACAGGGCGTACACTAATCTCAGGATCCAGCAATCCGGTTGGTCGAATCACCTGCTCAGCCCTTAACAGTTCATGCTCACCCTCATAAACATTCGGAGTTGCAGATACAAAAAGCATCTGGCTGATATGCGACTCAAACTCATCAAAATTCAACGGTCGGTTATCTTTGGCAGATGGCAGTCTGAAACCATAATCTACCAATGTTGTCTTTCGTGACTGGTCACCAGCATACATGCCCCGCACCTGCGGAATCGTAATATGCGACTCATCTACGATCATCAGAAAATCATCCGGAAAATAATCCAACAGTGTATGCGGCGGCTCTCCCGGCTTCAATCCCGACAAATGTCTGGAATAATTCTCTATTCCGGAACAAAAACCCGTTTCACGCATCATCTCTATATCAAACTTCGTTCTCTCTGCAATACGCTGTGCCTCCAGAAGCTTGTCTTCACGCTTAAACCATTCCACACGCTCTTTCAATTCTTCTTCAATCGCACATATGGCCTTCTCCATCTTCTCCGGTGCAACGACATAATGTGATGCCGGGAAAATAGCCACATGCTCCAGTCTGGCCTTCACATTACCCGTCAATGCATCAAATTCCGTAATTCTGTCAATCTCATCTCCAAAAAATTCTACTCTAACCGCTGTATCTGTTGCATTAGCCGGAAAAATCTCCACCACATCACCGCGCACTCTGAAAGTACCGCGCTTAAAATCCATGTCATTGCGCACATACTGAATGTCAATCAGCTTGCGGATCACTTCATCCCTGTCTTTCAACATACCCGGGCGCAAAGAAATCACCATCTCCTGATAGTCAATCGGACTGCCCAGACCATAAATACATGAAACCGAAGAAACAATAATCACATCTCTGCGCTCTGATAATGCTGCCGTTGCAGAATGGCGCAGCTTATCAATCTCATCGTTAATTGCAGAGTCCTTCTCTATATACGTATCTGAAGAGGGTACATAGGCCTCCGGCTGATAATAATCATAATAGGAGACAAAATATTCCACTGCGTTATTCGGAAAAAACTCCTTCATCTCACCATAAAGCTGTGCCGCCAGCGTCTTATTGTGGGCCAAAATCAGCGTCGGTTTATTCAGCTGCTGAATCACATTGGCCATGGTAAAAGTCTTACCCGAACCGGTAACACCCAATAATGTCTCAAACTGATTGCCTTCCTTGAACCCCTGCACCAGCTTCTCTATAGCCTGAGGCTGATCGCCGGTCGGGGCATATTCACTGTGTAACTCAAAATGGTCCATCCTTATTCTCCCATCTCATTGTTTCGCTCTTATTATATCCGCTCTCATCATTTTTCTTCATTCATTAAAAATATCTTTCCGCACTTTTGATGCTTTACGCCTATTATACCATTTATGTTTTTAAAAGTACATATGTTTTCGAATATTTGTTCTTTTCTTCTCGAAACAAATCCTCCAAGAATCTCTGTTCTTAACCAGATTTCTGCTTTTAACGCACAACAGGGTATGTACTCAACCAGTTTTATATTTTTGCAATCCCATATTCTCTCCGCTTTTGCAAAAAAGCAATTGGTTTCCATATTTTTCCATGATATGATATAATAAAAGAATTGCTCTTTACCAACAATGTCTATTAAATAACCACGAAAGGAGCTTAATCATGTTAGAAAAACTTTTTAAGCTGTCTGAAAATCACACAGACGTCAAAACTGAAATTCTGGCCGGTATTACAACATTCATGACCATGGCATATATTCTGGCCGTCAATCCATCTATTCTTTCTGCAACCGGAATGGACCAGGGCGCTTTATTCACTGCCACTGCACTGATTTCCTTTATCGGTACACTGCTGATGGCTTTTCTTGCCAATTATCCATTTGCTCTGGCACCGGGCATGGGACTGAACGCCTATTTTGCCTACACCGTTGTCCTTGGCATGGGTTACAGCTGGGAATTTGCCTTAACAGCTGTATTCGCCGAAGGTATTATTTTCATCCTTTTATCCCTGACTAATGTACGTGAAGCAATTTTCAATGCGATTCCAAAGAATCTGAAGTCCGCCGTCAGTGTCGGCATCGGTCTTTTTATTGCATTTGTCGGTCTTCAAAACGCCAAGATCGTTATCGGCGGTTCCACATTGGTTCAGCTTTTCTCTGTTGAGAAATACAATGAGCTGAACGGTGTCAATGCTTCATTTAATGATGTCGGGATTACTGTCGCTCTGGCGCTTATAGGTATCCTTGTGACAGGTATCCTTGTTATTAAGAATGTCAAAGGCAATATTCTGTGGGGCATTCTGATCACATGGATTCTTGGCATTATCTGTCAGTTTGCAGGCATTTATATTCCAAATCCTGAACTCGGGTTCTACAATCTGCTCCCGGATTTCAGCAATGGACTTTCCATTCCGTCCCTGTCACCAATCCTTTTCAAGCTGGATTTCCACGGTATTGTCAGTGCTGATTTTGTCGTTATTTTATTTGCCTTTTTATTTGTCGATTTATTTGATACGATCGGCACCCTGGTAGGTGTTTCATCCAAGGCCGGTATGCTTGATGAGAACGGCAAGCTGCCACGTATCAAAGGTGCGCTCCTTGCGGACGCCATTGCAACAACAGCCGGTGCCGCTCTCGGTACATCCACAGCAACAACTTTCGTCGAAAGTGCTTCCGGCGTCACAGAAGGCGGACGTACTGGTCTGACAGCCCTGACAACAGGTATTTTGTTCGGCCTGTCATTGTTCCTGTCACCAATTTTCCTGGCAATTCCTTCATTTGCAACAGCACCGGCACTGATTATTGTGGGTCTTTATATGCTGAGCAATATTACCAATATTGATTTTACGGATATGTCTGAAGCCATTCCATGCTACATCTGCATCATTGCCATGCCTTTCTTCTACAGTATTTCAGAAGGTATTGCACTCGGCATCATTGCCTATGTTGTTCTGAATCTGGTTACAGGCAAAGCCAAAGAGAAGAAACTGAATCTTCTCCTGTATATTCTGGCAATCATCTTTATTATCAAAGAGTGCTCATCACTGTTCTTCTAGATTGCAAAAAGGGATTGAAGAAAAATCTGTGTATCGATTTCTCTTCAATCCCTTTTGCTTACACGAAAATTCTTCTTATTTCTTATTCTGCCTGAATCTCCTGCAGCACAATCTCCTGGGCTTTCTCAAGCTGTGTATCTGTCTCGCTGTCGGAATTCAATTCCACTTCTACATCCGGATCAATACCTGTTCCATGGATATTGCGTCCATTTGGCGTATAGTACTTGGCACTTGTCAGCTTGATGGCGGAACCATCTCCCAATGGTAGCACATACTGAACGATGCCTTTGCCAAAGGATGTGGTACCTACCAGCTTCGCTTTGCCGTAATCCTGCAGACAGCCACTGACAATCTCTGAGGCACTGGCACTATTGCCGTTGATCAAAACACTGATTGGCACGTTAATGGTCTCATCATCCTCTGTGTATTCTTCCTGTTTCTTACCATTCTTGTCAACAGTATACACAAGCAACTGATCCTTTGACAGAATTCTGTCAAGAATAGCCGTTGCAGAGTTCACCAGGCCGCCCGGATTATCACGCAGATCAATGATCAGCCCCTTCATTCCCTGAGCAGTCAGCTCATCTATGGCCTGATTAAACTGTTCTGACGTTGTCTCTTCAAATTCATAAACAGCCACATAACCGATATTGTTGTCCAGCATCTTGGATGTCACCATCGGAATCTCAATGGTCTTGCGCTCTACCTCAAATGTCAAATATTTATCTTCAGATGGTCTGTAAACTTCGATACTGACAGTTGAGCCCTCTTCACCTTTAATCCATGTGACAACCTCCGTCACATCAACACCTGTCACTTCCTTGTCCGCCACTTTATACAAAATATCATCCTTGAGAATACCGGCTTCCGCTCCCGGTGAACCCTCAAAAGGACGCACAACGGTAATGACGCCTGTCTCCTTATTCTGGCTGACAACCACACCAATACCGGAATATTTGCCTGATGTGGACTCCTGCAGCTGATCATACTCCTCCTTGGTATAATAAACGGTATATGGCTCATTCAGTGCATCCACATAGCCTTTGTAAATACCTTCCACCATATCATCCTGGGTGATATCCGAATCATCTGAAACATCCAGATAATACTGGTCAAGCACACTGTGCAGCTTGTTCAGTTTCTTCTCAACTTCCTTATACCGCCCCGAAATATCCGTCACATCACCACTGGATGAAGACACATCCGATGCCTCCACAGCATTTCCTGTTCCTGTGGTCTGACCTGTTGATGACGGCGCATAATCTTTCAAAAAGCACCCGGATAACGCCAGCACGCCTATGATCAGCACACACAGGATCACACCTGTCAAAAGGCCTTTATAATAGCTCTTTCTGTCATTTCTGTTCTCCATAGTCTGTCTCCTTCTGAAAACAGACAATTGCCAACTGCCATTGATCCAGGAATATAAACAATCACAGTTTGCAATCATCCGTTTAAAAATTGCTGAATTTTATTCTATAGTAACACAAAGAGCTGGCTCAGACAATTGTCTGAAGCCAGCTTTCTTAAAGTTCACAAATTGTTCGCAATTCGCAGTGAGTGATTCAACATCTTCACTGCTGTCGCAATGATTCAATTGTCGTACCGGATATCAGACACGGATATGCTTGATCAATGTCAGATAACTTCCGATGAAACCAATGCCAAGACCGATGATCAACGAAATCGGGATCAGGACCTTGAAGATCTCGCCTGCGGGCAAAAACGTCATAAATCTGCTGAGACTCGTGAATTCTGTTGTCATAAATGAGACAACCTTCTCATATAATACTTTCAGCGCACACACCGGAATCAGTGAACCGATCAGACCAATGAGCATACCTTCAATCAGGAATGGTGCTCTGACGAAAAAGTCTGTTGCACCCAGATATTTCATAATCGCAATCTCTTCATGTCTGACAGTGATACCGATCATAACCGTATTACTGATCAGGAAGACAGCAACACCCACAAGGATGATGATAATAGCCAGTGAAACATAACTGAGCAGACGTCCAAAACTTGCAAAGCTGTCAGCCACGCTCTTGGATGCATTCACAGAACGTACACCATCAATACCCTGAATATAATCCACAAGTTCCTGCTGCTTGGCAGCATCCTTCAAATAAACTTCCAGACTGGCTGAAGAAGCCAGCGGGTTATCATTGTCCAGATTTGTCAGAATGTTCTGGTCTGTGTCCGGGAAGGCCTTCTCTTTGTACTCTTCCCAGGCTTCCTCTGGTGATGTATAGTGAACATTGTCCACTTCTTCACGCTGTTCGATCTGAGACTTAATATCAAGAATCTGATTCTCCTCAACACCTTCATTGAAAAAGACCGTCACACCGACTGTTGTCTCTACTTCGGAAAAAATATGCTGAAAGTTCATCACCATACAGTAGAAAATACCGAAAATAAACAGACAGGCTGTAATCGTACCAATAGATGCCAGTGAGAACAGACGGTTTCTGAATACATTTTTAATACCCTGTTTGATGCCATATAAAAAACTACTCATAGATATACCCGCCTTTTCTCTCGTCACTGATGATCACGCCTTCACTCATCGTGATGACACGTTTCTGCATCTTCTCAACGATTTCTTTGTTGTGTGTAACAACAACAACGGTTGTACCACGCATGTTGATGGCCTCAAGCAGTTTCATGATTTCCCATGAATTCTTCGGGTCCAGATTACCTGTCGGCTCATCTGCCAAAAGTAACGGCGGATTGTTCACAAGCGCTCTTGCCAGAGCGACTCTCTGCTGCTCACCGCCGGACAATTCGTTCGGATAAGACTTGGCTTTATCCGGAAGGCCCACCAGCTTCAGCATGGCCATAACGTTCTTCTTGATCAGACGATTCGGGGCACCTACAACCTGCTGGGCAAACGCAATATTCTCATAGACATTCCTGTCTTTCAAAAGACGGAAGTCCTGGAATACGACACCAATCCCTCGGCGCAACTTCGGTACTCTTCTCCTGCGGAGTCGTCCAAGATTCTTGTTATTGATATAAATGGTGCCGGATGTTGGCTCCATTTCTTTTAAAAGTAACTTAAATAATGTTGTCTTACCGGAACCACTCTGGCCCACGACAAAAACAAATTCGCCTTTCTTAATCTGAAGACTGATGCCCTTTAAGGCTTTCACATCTCCCGGATAGGTCTTTGTCACCTGATCTAAGGCTATCAATTGCTTCCCCTCCTTCAAGAAGGAATCTTTTAGTAATCAAAAGTTTCCATATAATTCATATACTTGACAACCATCAGTGCAATCTTGAATGTGATGGCGTCCTCAAAAACACGCAGGTCAAGGCCTGTGCTCTTCTGAAGTTTATCCAGACGATATACCAGTGTATTTCTGTGAATGTACAGCTGTCTGGATGTCTCAGAAACATTCAGGCTGTTCTCGAAAAACTTATTGATCGTCATCAGCGTTTCTTCATCGAAATCTTCCGGTGACTTGCTGTCGAAAATCTCTTTGATAAACATCTTACACAGTGGAATCGGAAGCTGATAGATCAGACGGCCGATACCCAGATTGCTGTAAGCAACTACATTACGTTCATTATAGAAAATCTTACCTACATCCAGTGCCATTCTGGCTTCCTTGTAGGATCTTGATACATCCTTGATCTCCTGTACGATTGTACCAAGGGCGATTCTTGCCTTTGGAAGATTCTCCCCGCAGAGCATCTCATAAATCACCTTCGATGCCTTGCAGAGATCATCATAAGTCTCATTATCCTTAACTTCTCTCACAACGATGACATTCTTCTCATCAACAGCTGTGATGAAATCCTTCGGACGTCCGGTATAAATAGAACGGACTGTCTCAAGGCTGTTCATATCCCGCTCATTGTTCACTTCAATAAGCAGTACAATTCTTCGTACATCCGTATCAATATGCAGTTTCTTGGAACGATTATAAATATCAACAAGAAGCAGATTATCAAGCAGCAGATTCTTGATAAAGTTGTCCTTGTCGAAACGTTCCTTGTAGGCCACCAGCAGATTCTGGATCTGGAAAGACGCCACCTTGCCGATCATATAGACATCATCACTGTCTCCTCTTGCCAGAATAATAAACTCCAGCTGATGCTCATCAAAAACCTTGAAAAACTGAAACCCTTGCAAAACCTGACTGTCTGCCGGTGAATTGACAAATTCCAACACAAACTTTTCATAATCCTCAGCATTGGAAAATGTAGAAGCAAGTACCTTTCCTTCAATATCCATCACGCATAAATCTATTCTGGTAATCGCTTTCAGCCCTTCAATCGTATTCTGTAAAATCTGATTTGAAATCATAATGCAATTCTCCCTACCTTCCCGTAATCTATTGTCATATACTCTTATTATTATAATAAAGCACATCAACCAAAAAATAAAGTGTTTTTTATATATTTTTCATATATTTTTCTTTAAAACCTATGCTTTTTTCTCTTTGAATTACAACAATATTACGATTTAAAGGAGTGAATCATGAAAATCACCAATTTTACTATTGTTTTTTGTCTATAATCACAATTGCTTTTCAAAGAACAGTTCCTGTACACTATACCAGAAAATCATAAATATTGCAATATTATTTCACAAATATTACATAATTCGTAATTATTTTGTGATAAATATGGTGAATGTCAAAATGAGGTTCCAAATGAACCTTTTCACACAAACCCCTGTCAATATAAACGAGCCTGTGATGAATTTTCATTGGAACCTCAATTGGATGACTTTAAAGGTTGGACTAGTTAATGGCTGTTACTTTGTAGTCTTTATCTTCGACTGTTTTCTTCAGAACGTCATCTGCTACGTCTGCTGAGAGTTCTACGACTGCTGTACCTGCTTCATGGCTGACTTCCGCAGATGTCACGCCATCAAGGCCTTCCAGTGCTTTCTTGACAGTTGCTTCACAGTGACCACACATCATACCTTCGATTTTCATTGTTTTCTTCATTGTTCCTATCTCCTTATTTTCTTGATTATGATTGGTTTTATTGTTATCCACCAGTTCTTTTATTATAGCAGGATTTTTCAACTTTTTGTCCTTTTTTGCATCATGCATGTTAAAAAGGTTCAAGCGCAGTGCATTGGTGACAACACAGAAGCTGGACAAGCTCATGGCCGCCGCACCGAACATCGGGTTTAATGTCCATCCGAAAATCGGGATCCACACACCTGCTGCCAGCGGAATACCGATCACGTTGTAGAAAAATGCCCAGAAAAGATTCTCATGAATATTTCTTAAGGTTGCACGGCTCAGACGAACAGCGGCTGCCACATCACTGAGCCGGCTCTTCATCAGCACCACATCAGCAGCATCAATGGCCACATCCGTACCGGCACCGATGGCGATACCCATATCAGCTCTTGTCAGTGCAGGCGCATCGTTGATACCATCCCCCACCATCGCTACCTTGCCATATTGCTGCAACTTTCGGATCACACTCTCTTTACCATCCGGAAGCACACCGGCAATCACATCATCCACACCGGCCTGTGCGCCGATAGCTCTGGCTGTTCTCTCATTGTCGCCGGTCAGCATCACAACCCGGATGCCCATATTCCGAAGTTCACTGACAGCCTGCCTGCTGTCTTCCTTCATGGTATCTGCAACGGCAATAATACCGGCCAATCTGCCATTCTCTGAGAAAAACATCGGTGTCTTCCCCTGTTCCGCCAATGCCTCTGACTGTTTCAGCAAATCCTCTGACACTTCCGTCTGGGTTCTGATAAATGCATAATTGCCGCCGGCCAATTTGACACCATTTCTGACAGCTGTCAGTCCATTGCCCGGAAGTGCTTCAAACTCAGAAACGTCTTCTACAATCAGCTGCTGTTCTCCGACATATTTCAAAATTGCCTTTGCCAACGGATGTTCGCTGCGTTTCTCAAGGCTGGCTGCCAACGCAAGCAATGATTCTTCTGTCACACCCTCCGCAGGAACCATATCTGTAACAACCGGTTCACCGTTGGTGATGGTACCTGTCTTATCCAGGGCAACAATTTGAACCTTGCCTGTCTCTTCCAGTGAAACAGCTGTCTTAAAGAGGATACCATTCTTGGCACCCATACCATTGCCCACCATAATCGCCACCGGTGTGGCAAGACCAAGGGCACACGGACAGCTGATAACCAGTACCGAAATGCCCCTCGCCAAAGCAAAACCAACACTTTCTCCTGCCAGCAGCCACACGATCATCGTAATGACCGCAATGGTGATCACCGCCGGTACAAAAACACCTGAAACCTTATCTGCAATCTTGGCAATCGGTGCCTTTGTCGCCGCTGCATCACTGACCATCTGGATAATCTGGGATAATGTGGTATCTTCACCGACACGGGTGGCCTCACAGCGGATAAATCCTGACTGATTCAAGGTTGCAGCCGATACGACATCCCCCGGCTTCTTGTCCACAGGAATGCTTTCACCTGTCAAAGCCGCCTCATTCAAAGCACTGGTTCCTTCCAGGATCACACCATCCACCGGCACATTCTCTCCCGGACGTACAAGGAATATATCTCCTTTCTTCACCTGCTCAATCGGAACAGTAACTTCCTGACCATTCCGTTCCACAACCGCTGTCTTCGAAGCCAGTTTCATCAGCCCTTTGAGTGCATCTGTTGTCTTGCCCTTTGAGTGTGCCTCCAGCATCTTGCCCACTGTGATCAGTGTCAAAATCATGGCTGCAGATTCAAAATAGAACTCATGCATATAATGCATGACCATCTCCATATCGCCCTTCACCTGAGCATCTGTCATGGCAAATAACGCATACGTACTGTATCCAAAAGCCGCCGTAGAGCCAAGAGCCACCAGCGTATCCATATTCGGGGCACGATGCGCAAGACTTGTAAAACCACTGATGAAAAACTTCTGATTGATGACCATGACAATCCCTGTCAACAGCAGCTGAACAAGCCCCATGGCTATATGGTTGTTCTCAAAAAATGCCGGCAGCGGCCATCCCCACATCATGTGTCCCATGGAAAAATACATCAGTACAATCAAAAATCCCAGCGACGCCAGAAGTCTCCGCTTCAGAACCGGTGTGTCATGATCCTTCAGCATCTCCTCCTCAGCTGCCATCGATGAAGCCCCTGAATGCTCTGCAGCCTCACCCTTCACGGAGGCTCCATAACCGGCCGCTTCCACTGCCTGAATAATCGCCTGATCAGCTGCCGTCCCTTCCACACCCATGGAATTAGTCAAAAGACTGACTGAACAGGAGGTAACCCCCTCCACCTTCGAGACAGCTTTCTCCACACGGGCACTGCAGGCTGCACAGCTCATACCTGTCACAATAAATTGCTGCATGAATCTCTATCCTCCATTCTCTCTCGTATTCGCAAACGATCAGATCTGCAAATTTTACTAAAAATAATATAGTAGTTTTTCCCAAAATAAGCGAACCATTCCACACGAAACCTGAAATGTCTCATACCGTCAAGTTACCCCACCCCCCTGGGGTCATTTTTATTCTATACCTAATAAAAATAAAAGTCAATGCTCCTTATTGAAAAAAACATGCAGCTTGACATTGAATCACACTCATAAAAATGCTAGAATAATAATTAATACAGACACCCCTGGAGGGTGCCAACGAAAGGAGCTCGCCATGAAAGCAGAACAGCAGAATATTAAAAGGCTGCTCAATACAGCAAAGGGACAGATTGACGGTCTGAACAAGATGATCGATGATGACAAATACTGCATCGACATTTCCAATCAGATTATGGCTACCATTGCCATCCTGAAAAAGGTCAATATCGAAATTCTTGATGCCCATTTAAAATGTTGTGTTCTTCACGCAGATGACCGTGAACGTGAAACCAAGATCAACGAAATATCCGAAGTGCTCAAGAAAGCACTGAAATAGCATTGGAGTTTTTATCATGACAACGAACAAAACCGTTTTTATAACCGGTGCCTCAAGAGGGATTGGGCGTGCCATCGCCATCCGTTTTGCAGCCGCCGGCTATCAGCTTGCCCTCTGCTGTCGGCAAAACACACAGCTGCTTGAAGATCTGCAGCAGCTGATCATCAGCCAATATCACACCGATTGTCTTATTTTCACCGGCGATACCGGCGACTACCATCAGCTGGAGGCCATGATTTCTGAGACCATTGCACGTTTTCATCATATTGATGTCCTTGTCAACAATGCCGGTATCTCTTATATCGGTTTATTAACTGATATGTCACCGGATGACTGGCAGCGCATTGTCAACACCAACCTGACATCCGTTTTTAACAGCTGCCGACTGGCCGTACCGGGTATGGTTCATGAACATTCCGGCAAGATCATCAATATTTCTTCCGTATGGGGCTGCTGCGGCGCATCCTGTGAAGTGGCTTATTCCGCAACAAAAGGCGGCATCAATGCCTTCACCCAGGCCCTGGCCAAAGAGCTGGCCCCAAGCAATATTCAGGTCAATGCCGTTGCCTGCGGAGCCATTGATACCGAAATGAACGCTTTCCTATCGGAAGCAGATCGCATTGCTTTAACCGAGGAAATCCCTTCCGGTCGTTTCGGTCGTCCTGAGGAAGTGGCTGAACTTGTTCTGGATTTAGCCCAAAAGCACAGTTACCTGACCGGTCAGATCATCCGGCTGGACGGCGGATGGATTTGATGCCGGAATAGAGAAAGTATCTTATAAAGTAAAAAAGAATGTGCTTTGGCACATTCTCGCGCCGAGCGCGGTCGCTCGCGACAATCTGCATCTTCGCGCGAGTGCGCATCACAGGCGCGTTAGTGCCTTTTTATGTAATAGGGAATTCCTCGGAATTACCTATTACATAAAAATATGCCCTGGGATTATGATCATCCCGGGGCATTTTAGTCACAAAAGGGATTCGAATAATCTCGAATCCCTTTTTCTATTCATTATTCAATTATGGACTTACATAATACAGAGGGTTCACATAATCTCCACCTACAGTCACACCAAAATGAAGATGTGCACCGGTAGAAATACCTGTAGAACCTACGGCTGCGATTGTCTCACCCTGTGATACGGACTGACCAACACTGACATATAAAGCACTGCAATGTTCATAAACAGTGCAGACACCATTTCCATGGCTGATAACTATGTAATTACCCATCGCACTGTTGTAGCTGGCAGTTATAACAGTACCGCTTGCTGCAGCCCAAATGGATGAACCTGCTGAAGCACCGATATCCAGACCTCTATGGTAAGAAGATGCACCTGCTGTCGGTGAACTTCTGTAACCAAAGTAAGAAGTGATGGATGAACTGCCCACAGGCCAGATCATACCTGTACTTGAACTGGATGAACTGGAACTGCTGGAGCTGTCATCATAATATGAATCGCTGGAACTGCTGGATGAGCTACTTGAGCTGGAGCTGGAACTGCTGGATGAACTACTTGAGCTGGAGCTGGAACTGCTGGATGAACTGGAGCTGTTGTATTTCGCAGCTTCTTCATCTGCCTTCTTCTTAGCAGCAGCTTCTTCTGCCGCTTTCTTCTTGGCTGCTTCCTCTGCAGCCTTCTTGCGTGCTGCTTCTTCTGCTGCCTTACGTTCCTGTTCAACAATCTGCTGAAGCAGGCTGTTCTCAGCATCAATCTCTTCCTGTGTAGAAGAAATATCAGAGTTGACAGAATCAATATCGGAACCGATAGCAACCAGTTCTTCTTCCTTCTGTGCAACGATCTTCTCAAGAGATTCCTTCTCCACTTCATACTGTTCCTTCTGAGCTTCCTGAAGCTCCTTCTGCTCTTCGAGCTGAGCTTCGTATGCTGCAATCTGATCTCTGATATTCTGGAGACTCACAAGAAGATTGTGGTCATACTCATTGATCTTGGAAATATACTCCTGATTGTTCAACATTGTCTTCAAATCGCCCGAACCAAGCAGCATCTGGAGATAATCATCGTCTCCGGATTCATACATGGCCTTGATACGTGCCTTCAATGCTGTATACTGTGTCTTCTCATCTTCCTTGGCCTGTGCCAGGTTGTCCTGCGTAATGCTGATCTCAGACTCTGTCTGCTCAAGCTGTGCGGATACTTCCTCTAACTGTGCAAGATATGTCTTGATCTTACTGTCCAGTTCAGAAATATAGGACTCTGTATCTGACTTATTCTTCTTCAATGATGCAAGCTGCGACTCAAGTTCGCTCTGCTGGCTCTTCAAATTCTCTATCTGGCTCTGGACTTCTGCCTTCGTTGCCGCCATTGTCGGAACTGCAAGTGAAACGCTGAGCGCAGCAACCAGAACACATCTGGTAAATCTCTTTAAACCGTGTTTCATGAAATACTCCTTCCAAAACGCTGTTTCAATCTCAATAATAATAGGGTTCCTCCACGATATATCGTATATAAAAACCCATCTGTGCATAATTATAGCATTTTCGGGTGCCTATTTCAAGTGTATTTCTAAATTATTTCAAAATTATTACATAGCCATCTGTGCTTTGCAGATTTTACATCATCTGTGATCTGATTTGGTTGAGATCCGCAATCAAGGCATCCACATTTTCTTCCTTTGTAGCCCAACTTGTGCAGAATCGCACGGCACTATGGCTCTCATCTGTTTTCTCCCAGAAAGAATAACTGTACTTCCCGGCTAATTTTTCAAGAACAGCATCCAGCAAAACAGGCAGCTGCTGATTTGTTGAATTCTCCACATAAAAGCCATAACCGCACGCCTGGAATGCTTTTTTGAGTTTCATAGCCATATCAATGGCATGCCTGGATATCTGCCAGTAAAGTCCATCCTCAAAAAGCGTCTGAAACTGAATGCCAAGAAGCCGTCCTTTTGCCAGCATGCCGCCGCGCTGTTTGATCATATAGCGGAAGTCTTTACTAATGGCAGGATTCGTTATCACGACAGCCTCACCAAACAACGCACCGACTTTTGTACCGCCAATATAGAAAACATCACACAATCTCGCAATGTCTTCCAATGTTACATCATTATCTGCTGCCATCAGACCATAACCGAGGCGGGCACCATCCAGGAATAATGGCATACCGCATTCATGGCAGACATGACTGATTGCTTCCAGTTCCTGCTTATAATAAATCGTTCCGTTCTCAGTAGGATTGGAAATATATACCATTCCCGGCTGAACCATATGCTCTGAGCTGCCATCATTCATATGTGCTTCATAGGCTGCTTTAATCTGTTCAGCTGTTATCTTTCCTGCATGATCGCAAGGCAGAGCCAGCACTTTATGTCCTGTTGCCTCAATCGCTCCCGATTCATGAACATTGATATGGCCGCTTGCTGCTGTCAGCACCCCCTGATATGGCCGAAGAGCAGTGCAGATAATGGTCGTATTGGTCTGTGTTCCTCCGACTAAAAACTGCACATCAATATCTTCGCGGCCACAGGCCTTACGGATCAAACGTCTTGCCTCGTCACAATAAGGATCCAGACCATACCCTGGGGTTTGATCCATGTTTGTCTCAACCAGGCGCTCCAGAATCTTCGGATGGGCGCCTTCTGCATAATCACACTGAAATTCTATCATCATTCAACCTCCAAAAAACTTCTTAACTATTATATTATAAAACGTAAAAAGAGACTGCCGTTTCAGACAATCTCTTTGTATTATACCCTTTTCCTGCCCTCTCTGCAATCGTTATTATTCTCTTCTGACTTAAGTTTTAACTGCTCATGCGCGTTTCGCTGCAAGTATTAATCATTATTTCAGAAGAATGATGCTCTGCGGCGGCATGTGCAGATACACATGGGCGCCTTTTTGAGGCAGGTATTTAGCTGCTCCGTGTTCTCCGACTTTGGCGACTTTCCACCAGATTCGCTCGCCATTCGGCACTCTGAAAAAGCAATACCATTCAAAGGGCAGTTCTGAAACATTTTCCACAGTGACGCCGATAACGTTTTTCATATTCTCCGGTTTTTCTGTCAGTACGTCGATATAATGGGCGCGGATACCGACGGCATGGATGTCATCAGCGACCGTTTCGTCCATTTCAAGAGTACAATGCCAATGCGGCACTTCGATACTGTTTTCAGCAATTTTGATGGCCTCAGTAATATTTTTGCAGCCTGTCAGCCGGGCTGCTTCTCTGTATCCCGGCTGATCAAAGATGTCTTTGGTGTCACCAGTGACAATAACCCGGCCCTGATCCAGAATCAACAGTCTGTCACAGAACTGATAAATTTCATCTCTGCTGTGGGATACCATAATCACATCCCCGGCATAATCACTGAGCTGTCTGATCATATCTTCCAGAAGCTGCTCTTTCAAAAAGCTGTCCAGCGCTGAAAATGGCTCATCCAGCAAAAGCATCTGAGGCTCACTGGCAAGGATTCGGGCTAATGCTACTCGCTGCTGCTGTCCGCCGGATAATTCATTCGGCATACGTCCGCCAAGATTCCGAAGGGCAAACTGTTCCAGAAGTCTGTCAATTTCTTTCTTCTTCGCATCACCGCTTTTCTTCATGGCAATGCCGATATTCTCTGTCACTGTCATTGTCGGAAACAATGCGTACTGCTGAAAAAGATAGCCGATGTGTCGCTCTCTTGCCGGCATATCGATCTTCGCCGCACTGTCATAAACAGTCCTTCCGTCCACAATAACTTTCCCTGAATCCGGCTTCACCAGACCTGCAATCATCTTCAGGGTCATGCTCTTACCCATACCGGAACCGCCGAGAATACCAAGACTGCCGCCATCATGCTCAAAAGCAACATCCATCTGGAATCCCTTAAACTTTTTATGTAATTCTACTGATAATGCCATTTTACCACCTTTGAATCTTGCTGATGCCATGCATGGTTATGATGTTGATTGCAAAAATAAAGACAAAGGCAATGGTCACCAGAACAATCACCCAGAAACCAGCCACATCATAGTTCTGTGCACTGACTTCTGCGGCGATCGCCACCGCCATGGTTCTGGTCTTTCCAAGAATATTGCCCGCCAGCATGGATGTCGCACCATATTCACCCAAAGCTCTTGCAAATGTTAAAATCGTTCCAGATGCAATGCCCGGTCCCGCTACCGGAATAACAACCTTTCTGAAAATCGTCCACTCTGATAAGCCCAGTGTCCTTCCTGCATAAATATAATTCACATCCACCTGCTCAAAAGCTGCTCTTGCATTTCGATACATCAACGGGAATGCAACCACTGTCGCCGCCAGAACACATCCCGGCCAGGATAAAACAACTTTAAGCTGATAATGTTCCCACAGGTAAATACCAAGGGGGCGCTTCAAGCTGAATATAAGCAGCAGCAAAAAGCCGGCAACTGTCGGCGGCAGTACCAGTGGCAGATTCAGAATGCCATCCAGAATACTCTTGGATAACGGCTTCAATTTCATTGCCCATCTCGCACAGGCAATCCCGCCAAAAAAAGCGACCACCGTTGCTATAATCGCTGTTTTCAACGATATAAGCAACGGACTCATGTTAATTGATGCAAGAAAATCCATATTTTTCGAATACAGCTGCTGCTTCAGGTGTCTTGAGATAATCAACAAAAGCCTTAGCTGCTGCAACTTCAGCATCATCTGCTTCAGTATTCTTTACAAGACCAACAGGGTAGATAACTTTGGATTTAAGCTCTGTATCATTGGCTGTTGCGATAACATCAACCTTGTCTGCAACTGAAGCTGCATCTGTTGCATAAACGATACCAACTTCATTGCTGCCTTCGCTGACTGCAGCAAGTACAGCACTTACGTCTTCGCATTCATTAATCTCCATCGCCATTACCTGATCTGTAATACCAAGGTTGTCAAAAATCTCTCTTGCATACTGGCCAACAGGAACTGTGTCAGCTGCAAGTGCAAGGTTTGCCGCATCTGTAATATTCTCAAAACCTGTAACCTTTGTCTCTGTACCAGCCGGTTTGATCAGCTGAACTTTGTTCTCAAGAAGATCTGTAACATCTGCTTCCTGAACATATCCGCCTTCAACAAGCGCATTCATCTGCTTTGTTGCTGCTGAGAAGAATACATCACAAGCGCCGCCTTCTTCGATCTGTGTCTGAAGCTTGCCTGAGCTGCCTGCATTAAAGACAAGATCAACATTTGGCCGAACAGATTTATAATTGGCTGAAATTTCATCCATGGCATTGCTCAAGCTGGCTGCAATATACACCTGAACAGTTGCTGCTTCGCCCTCAGCTGCCTGTGTCTCAGATACTGCTTCTGTGGAAACTGCTGCCTCTGTTGATGCTGTCGCTTCTGTTGCCTTTGTTGTTTCTGTGTTCTTATTTCCGCAGCCTGCTAAAGCTACTGCAATCATGCAAAGTACAAGAACACTGCTTACTAACTTTTTCATTTGATTCCCCTCCTATATAAATAGAAAATCTTACTAACATCAGCATACTGAATTTAACCTTAAAAGTCAAATAGTCGAGCACCCCAAAAACAATGTGCTTGCCATTTTATGTCAACTGTATTATACTCTATTTATAGACAGAATCAATAAATTCTATAAAAAATACCGTACTTACGGCCCTTTTCCAGAATTTATTTTATTTAACCTTAAGATTATTGTTCTTTTCAATAAACAGGAGTTTTTGTATGGAATTAAAACAGTTAGAGGCCTTTGTGGCCGTTGTTGATTATAATAGCTTTTCTGAAGCCGCCCGCCATCTTTTTCTGACCCAGCCAACAGTCAGCGCCCATGTGGCTTCCCTTGAAAAGGAATTGGATACCAAGCTCATTTCCCGCACCACAAAGAAACTGCACGTCACCCCTCAGGGATATGATCTCTATGATTCTGCAGTCTCCATGCTGAAAATCCGGGATCATATTCTCAATGAATTTGTCGGCTCTCACAAACAGATTATTGAACTTGGGGCATCCACCATTCCATCTTCCTATGTGCTTCCTGAAGTGCTCAGTGCTTTCGGTCAATTAAACCCGGATATTTATTTTCATTCTGAATTATCTGACAGCATGGGCATTATCCAGCAGGTTGAAAACGGCCGCCTTGATTTTGGACTGGTGGGAATGACCACTGATTCATCAGAGCTGATTTTTATCCCTTTTCTTGAGGATGAGCTTGTCATCGTCACCCCGGTTACCCCCCATTACCTGGAGATTTCCAAAGGAAATGTAACCATTGCAGCTTTTTTAAATGAACCTTTTATTCTTCGTGAAAAAGGTTCCGGTACAAAAAAAGCCATCGACCAGTATCTTGAACAGCAGCATATTGCATCGGGAGCCATCAATGTTGTAGCACGTATGAATGACCTGGAAGCAGTCAAACGCTCCATCATTAACGGACTTGGCATCTCCATTCTCTCAGCCAAATCTGTCCAGGACCTGAATGCCAGCCGACAGGTTTTGATTTTCCCGTTGGCGCATCCGGCACCCACGCGAAAACTTTATATCGTATACAGGAAAGAACATGCACTGCTCCCCCATGTTAGACGATTTATACAGTTTGTCAGAAGCTATTATCAGCCTCAATGAGAAAACTCAACCGTAAAAACAGATGGCGGGTCTCTATAACAAACACGTTGATTTATAGAGACCCGCCATCTGTTTTTACGGTTTCGGAGTTTATTGGCATATTCAGGTATTATAAAAAGCTTTTCACTAATATTCGGTTTAAAATAAGCACTCGCTAATCAACAATATCACCTATCTCTTATAATCTAATATTTCTGAAGTCTATCACGAGATTCTCATATATTCCTGCTTTTACTTTGTCTGACAATGTATATTGTTCTGATGTTCCCTGTTCAAAGTTATAGACCAGAATAAGATTTTTGTCAGGGTCGACAACCCAATATTCTCTAACACCGGCTGTACGGTATTTGAATAGTTTCTTATAATAGTCCATTTGTTTGCTGGATGGTGATACGATTTCAACGATCCAATCCGTTGCTCCGGTACAACCTCTGTCATCCAATTTTTTAGGATCACATATCACCGAGATATCCGGCTCTACATAGGTATTGGTATGTTCATCCAGGTATACTGCAAAGGGTGCAGTATACACCTCACAGGCACCATGATTTGCCCGGATATACTCCCTGATGATGCCAAAAATTTCACCGGACAACTTCTGATGTTTCCTACTAGGCGGTGCCATATAATAGATCTGACCATCGATGAGTTCTGCCCGCTCCCCATCCGGAAGGGCATAGATATCTTCTATTGTATAAATATCTTCTTTCGGTAATGCCATGTCACGCCTCCATTATCTATTCTTTCAATACCAATAGTATTCTCTACTATATAGTATACCATACTGTTTCTGCGCTACACAGCTGTTTCCACAATTTTTTGTAGCGCCTCCATAGACAGCCCTTCAAAAATGATATTCGCTCCATCGAATCTCTCTGCCTGCTCTTTGATTATTTCAATAAATGTCTCAAATGGAACGTATCCCAGCATTTTTTTCTGTGAGATTGAGTAAAAATAAACTTCATATCTGTCACATTTTAACCCTTTCCCTGTTTCCGGGTCAGGAATTCCCAATGGCACCTGTCCTTTTAGAGGAAAGATTGTCCGGCAATCCTCTGTCACTACATATCTGCCGACAACGCCCACCTCGGTTCTGAAAAACTGCGGCCGCGCATAATAGGCATCTACAGACTGTTTTTCATGCAGCCATCTGCCGAAAGCATCCACATCGTGTCTGAATTTTTCTGCTTCCGGTACACCAAGGACGACCGGGAACATGACACTGTACAATGTCAGGGATTCCTTTTTGCCGGATAAAATATCCCCACAAACACTTTCGAGAACCGTTTCATTAAAGGCCTGCATATCCGGTATCAGCGAAACAAGCTCCGAAAGCGCGGTGATATTGCCGTCCATCTCGATTTCACATTTCCAATAAGATGCAATTCTTTGTATTGCAGCGAAAAAATCATTCAGTCCTTCACGACTGTCGGGGCTTAACGCCCGCAAATCCACATAATCCTTTTTTTCCGGTGTCCACTCGATACTGAAGCCGCGGGATATATGATTCGAATGATACAAAATGATTTCATCACTACTTAAATCATTTTCTTTTAATTTCATACCATCGCTGGTTCCATAGCACAAATCAGAACCTGTAATCACATGCAATGGCAGTGTCTTTTTTAATAAACCTTTCTGCGTTATTCTGATATCTATTGACATTTCTAACGACACCTTTCTTATGTTCAAAAAGCCGCCGCAGATTTCACAAAATCCACGACGACTTTTTGATTATCGTTCTTCTCGGAAGTAAGAGTTGCCAAGGCTCTCCGGCGGCTGATATTCTTTCTTCTTTCTGAAGCTTGTGAAAATCAGTACGACGATGGTTACAAGGTATGGCAGCATCTTGAATATCTCCTGCATGGAACGGCCAAGCCCCGGTATATAGAGGTAGAGGATATACAGGGCACCAAAGAGGAAAGATCCCCAGATGGCGTTAATAGGCTTCCACAATGCAAAGATAACAAGGGCGATGGCCAGCCAGCCTCTGTCACCGAAACCGTTGTTGGTCCATGTACCGCCTGAATATTCCATAACGAAATACAAACCGCCAAGACCACTGATGGCACCACCGATAATAGTTGCCAGATATTTATAAAGTGTGACATTAATACCGGCTGCATCCGCTGTGGCAGGGCTTTCACCTACTGCTCGAAGATTCAGACCTTTTCTCGACTTATACATAAACCATGAAACAAGGATTGCCAGTATAATGCCGAAATAAGTCATAAAACCATAGGAAAATAAAACATCGCCGATAACAGGGATCTTGGATAATCCCGGAATTTTGGTACGGTAGGTACCGCCTGTCACAGCAACGGAAATCTGACCGACACCGCCTGCCAGCTGTGAAAGAGAACCACCGAAAAAGTTGCCGAAACCAACACCGAATGTTGTCAACGCAAGACCTGTAACATTCTGATTAGCTCTCAATGTAATGGTCAGAACACTGTAGATTAATGCACCAAAACCGGAAGCCAACAAGGCACACAGCATGGAAATAAGCACACCCACAATGCCGCTTGGATTCTCTGCTCCGCTTTCATAGATAAAAGCACCCATCAACCCGGCAATACCGCCCATATACATCAGTCCCGGAACGCCCAGATTCAGGTTGCCGGATTTCTCTGTAATAATCTCGCCTGTTGCGCCAAAGAGCATACCGATGCCCTGAGCAATGGCTTTTTGAATAAAAACAATCAATGCACTCATATCATCGGCCTCCCTTACTTATGTGCTTTTGTAAATGCAATTCTGTAGCGGATAAAGAATTCGCTGCCCAGAATAAAGAATAAAATGATACCTGTAATAACATCGGATGCATTCTCATTCAGATTGAACTGTGACGCAATCTGAATAGCACCTTTTTCCATGAAAACAAGGAAGAAGGATACAAGAATCATTACGAATGCATTAAATTTGGATAACCATGCAACGATAATAGCTGTAAAGCCACGACCGCCTGCAGTTGATGTAGAAATTGTATGGCTGGCACCGCTGACCAGAAGAAATCCGGCAATACCGCATATACCGCCTGAAATACCCATTGTACGTATAATGGTGCGCTTTACATTGATGCGGGCATAGCGGGCCGTATCCTGGCTTTCACCGACAACAGCAACTTCATAGCCCTGCTTGCTGTATTTCATATAGATATACATGCCAATGGTAAATACAAGAACAATCACAACATTCCAACCGTAAGTCAGTCCGCCCAGTTCCGGCAGCCATCCGGCGCGGGTCGCTGAATTGATAATACCGACCGTATTGGAACCTGCCGGATTTTCCCAGTAAACAATACAGAATGTAACAATCTGCATAGCCACATAATTCAGCATCAAGGTAAACAATGTCTCATTTGTATTGAAATAAGCCTTGAAAATCGCCGGAATAACGCCCCAGATAACACCTGCTGCCATGCTGGCCACAAACATCAGAATCATCAGAACCGGTGTCGACAGTGAATCGCCGGCATAAATCATTAATGCAGCCGTAGCTGCACCGCCCACAAGAATCTGGCCTTCTGCACCGATATTCCAGAATTTCATCTTGAAAGCCGGTGTCAGGCCGATAGCGATCAACAGAAGAACCATTGTATCTCTGATCGTCACCCATGCTCTTCGGCTGGTACCGACAGCACCTGAAAAAATACCTTTGTACACTTCAACAGGATTCATCTTTGTCAATCCAAAAATCACGATCGCACAGACAATCATTGAAAGCAGCACTGCAATCAGTCTGATCAGCCATGCTTTCCACCAGGCAATAGAATCCCTGGCCGCAATATGCAATGAAGAATCTTTAAACATGGCTCTCCTCCTTCTGTCCTTTCGTCATCAATAATCCGATTTCATCCTTTGTCGCTGTTCTGCCGTCTACAATACCTGTTACACGGCCGCCACACAATACAAGAATTCTGTCAGATATTTCAAGCAACACGTCCAAATCTTCAATAACACAGATAACCGCAACACCTTTCTTCTTCTGCTCGTTCATCAGATTATAAATCTGATAAGAAGAATTGATATCCAGGCCTCGCACAGGATAAGCCACAAGAAGAATATCCGGATGCATGGCAATTTCACGGCCCACAAGTACCTTCTGGACATTACCGCCGGACAATCGTCCAACAGGGGTTGAAACTCCCGGTGTCACAATGCTAAGCTTGTCAATCAGGCGTTCAGCCAGCTCTCTCGGCTTCTTTCTGTCCGCAAATATACCTTTGCCCTCTCTGTAGCTGCGAAGCATCATATTGTCCGTCATATCCATGGAAGCAACCAGTCCCATACCCAGTCTGTCCTCCGGAACAAAGGAAATATGCGCAATATGTATACTTTCTTTGGAAATGTGTTCCGGGGATTTGCCTGAAATAACAACTTCCTTTCCATGCTCGTTCACACAGCTGATAGTGCCTTCTGCAATCGGGCAAAGATTTGTAATAGCCTCCAGCAGTTCCTTCTGTCCGCTGCCTGCAATTCCGGCCACACCAAGAATTTCGCCGCCAAAGGCAGTAAAGCTGACATCATCCAGTGACTTCACCCCTTCATTATCCAGACAGGTAAGACCGGATACTTTTAGGATTTCCCTTGGATTCTCCGGTTCCGGGCGATCAATATTCAGACTGACCTTTTCACCAACCATCATCTCTGTCAGCGAACTTTCTGTTGCATCACATGTATTCACCGTACCGATATACTTACCTTTACGCAAAACGGAAACTCTGTCTGAAAGTGCCAGTACTTCGTGCAATTTATGTGTAATGATAATAATAGAACGACCATCCGCTCTCATGTTTCTGAGTACCGCAAATAACTTCTCTGTCTCCTGCGGTGTCAGAACGGCTGTTGGTTCATCCAAAATCAGAATGTCCGAACCACGATAAAGCATCTTCACGATTTCAACAGTCTGCTTCTCTGATACGGACATTTCGTAAATCTTCTTCCGGCAATCCAATTCAAATCCATACTTATCAACCAGTGCCTGAATGTCCTTGATGACCTCATCCATGTTCAACGTCATCTTTCCCGGCAATCCCAGAATGATATTCTCTGCTGCTGTCAGCACTTCGATTAACTTAAAATGCTGATGGATCATTCCGATTCCCAGATCAAAAGCATCTTTCGGAGAAGAAATCATGACTTCTTTGCCGTTTACAAATATCTGTCCTTCATCCGGGAAATAAATGCCCGACAGCATATTCATCAATGTGGTCTTACCGCTTCCGTTTTCACCCAGAAGAGACAGGATCTCTCCTTTTCTTACGGTCAGATTAACACTGTCATTGGCAATGACTTTTTCGCCAAAACGTTTTGTAATATTTTTTAATTCAATGGCATTTACTGCTTCCACCATCAAGCCTCCTTCAACATACCAAAATGAGGCTGTCATGCGACAGCCCCACTTCAGATATCATACGATTACTGTGTTACTGCTGTAATGCCATCGATGATGAAATCGAAAGCTGGTGCAGAAGCTTTTTCAGATTCATGGAAATAACCGTCGCTGATGTATTCGCTGTCAGCATCTGTCAGTTCCTTGCCATTTACAGTGAATGTAGAGGTATCAAATACATGAAGGCTGCCATCAATGATCGCATCTTCAACTTCTTTAACCTTTTCAGCTGTACCTTCTGCAACGACCTTGTCATTGAGGTCTGTCAGTTTGTCTGCGCCTTCAGCAAAGCCCTTGCACCAGTCTGTATCAATAGCTGTACCGTCGATGACGCATTTTGTTGCATATTCATAATAAGGTTCCCAGTTAATGGAAGCACTTGTCAGAGCTGCATCAGGAGCTGTTTCAATCATAGAAATATTGTAACCAACACAAGGAACACCTGCTGCCTGACAAGCTGTAGGCGCACCTGTTGTATCTGCATGCTGGCTGATCAGAACACATTTATCTGCGATCAGAGATTCAGCACATTCTTTCTCAAGGTCAAAACTTGCCCAGCTGTTTGTGTACTTCACTTCCATTGTAGCGGATGGACACTGACTTCTTACACCAAGGAAGAAGGATGTGAAACCGCTGATAACTTCTGCATATGGATAAGCACCTACATAACCAACCTTAGCTGTATCTTCTGTAATCTTGCCATCTGCGATCATCTCATTCAGTTTCATACCGGCTACGACACCTGATACATAACGGGATTCATAGATAGATGTAAAGTAGTTGTGCATATTGGCAAGTCCACTGCCGGCTGCCTGATACCCTGTTGCATGACAGAACTGTACATCCGGAAATTCAGCTGCGGCCTGAAGGATATAAGATTCATGACCAAAGCTGTTGGCAAAAACGATATTGCATCCCTGGTCTGCAAGGTCTACGGCTGCATCATAACATGTCTCATCTTCAGGAATGTTCCATTTGATGATGATCTGATCATCAGAAAGTCCAAGTGCTTCCTGCATACCCTTTGCACCGGCATAATGAGCGGCTGTATAACCCTCATTCTCATCACCGATAAAAATAAAACCAACTTTCAAATCCTTAACATCTACACCTTCGCCAACCTTCTCTGCTGTCTCACCTGTAGATTCTGCTGCTGTTGACTCAGCGGCTGTCTCACTGTCACCTGATGCAGGTGCCTGTGTTTCCTTTGTTCCTGAATTACCGCAAGCTGCAAGAGAAGCAGCCATTACTACGGTCAATACAAGTGCCAAAATCTTTTTCATAGTAACTACCTCCTTATTACGTGTGCTTAAAAACAAAAAGAGGCATGAACTCCTCACTATTCATGCCTCTTTGCATGACAAAATACCATCTCTTTCTGTCATTGTTTTCAAACGATCTGCTAATTTTAGTATAACACTGATTTTCGGTGTGTCAACAATTTCTGTCTTTCGTTTTTCTTATTTCATTTATAAGAATGACTATATTTTCCAGATTTGTGTTATTTTGTCTATAACTATATCTATTTTTATAAAATATTCTGACTATTCTCCGTATCCTTCAGGACCCTTGCTGAGTTTCTGCATCATCATCTCAATTCGCTGCCATTCGGCCTCCGTCTCAATGGCATGGATCAGAATCTGTTCATCCTCCTGCTCCGGATCGTAAGACGCTGCATAAATATTATAATTACCCGTCTCATTGATGGAATTGTCTGTATAAATCACATAATTCTTTCCTGAAAGATCGTCCTCAAAAGCCCCCATCACAGAACCTCTGATAATCTGACCGGTTTCCGTTACAAATGTTATTAAATCTGCCATAAAACCGTCCTATTCCAAGCCGAGACTCTTCTTGGTAAAATTCCAGGAATCTTTGCACATGCGTTCAAGATCATACTTTGCTTCCCATCCAAGTTCTCGCTTTGCCTTTCCAGGGTTCGCATAACAGATAGCAATATCGCCTGCACGACGCGGTTTGATCACATAAGGAATCTTGATACCATTAGCAGCTTCAAAAGCCTTAACAATATCCAGTACACTGTAACCGATACCTGTACCCAGATTGTAAATATTCACGCCTGTAGAAGAAGTTACCTTCTCAACAGCATTCACATGACCCTTTGCCAGGTCAACCACATGGATGTAATCCCTGACACCTGTACCATCCGGTGTATCATAATCATTGCCGAATACCCCCAGACACTCCAGCTTGCCGGCTGCTACCTGTGCAATATAAGGCATCAGGTTGTTCGGAATACCGTTCGGGCTCTCACCAAGGAGACCGCTCTCATGGGCACCGATTGGATTAAAGTAACGAAGCAGTACAACACTCCATTCCGGATCCGGTACACAAAAATCTGAGAAGATCCTTTCAAGCATCAGCTTGGTTGAACCATATGGATTCGTTGTAGATAATGGGAAATCTTCTGTGATCGGTACTGTCTTCGGGGCACCGTAAACAGTTGCGGAAGAACTGAAGATAATGCGCTTACAGCCATATTCATTCATCAGTTCGCATAAATTCAATGAACCGGAAATATTGTTCTTGTAATAAGCCAGCGGCTTCTGAACGGATTCGCCAACGGCTTTGAGTGCAGCAAAGTGAATCACCGCATCAAACTTATGCTCTTCAAATATAGGACGCATAGACTCTTTGTCCAGCATATCCGCTTTGTAGAAAATCAGCTTCTTGCCTGTAATCTTCTCCACTCTGTCAACAACATCTATCTTGGAATTGTAAAGATTATCAAATGCTACAACATCGTAACCTTTATTCAGAAGTTCCACACATGTGTGTGAACCAATATAGCCTGTACCACCTGATACTAAAATTTTCATAATAAAATCCTTTCTGTTATAACTTTTTAGGGCCGCCGCCGATTTGGCAAATATAGAAGTCGGCCGGATAGCCGATCTGCTGTCTGTAAATTCTACCAACGTTTTTTATAAAATTGTCGACAGCTTCTGTGCGGACGAGGCTGATGGTGCATCCACCGAAACCTGCGCCTGTCATACGGGAGCCTAAAACACCTTCTGTATCCCATGCTGCTTCAACTAAAGCATCCAGTTCATCTCCTGTGACTTCATAGTCATCCCTCAGGGACTGATGGGATGCGTTCATAAGCCGACCAAATCGGTTCAGATCATTGTTCTCCAGAGCCTGCACAGCCTGAATGGTCCGCGCATTCTCTGAAACAGCATGCCTTGCACGCCTTCTGCAGACATCGTCAGTAATCGCTGCCTGATATTTTTCAAAATCATCCGTGGATAACTCACCAAGCTGTCTGATCGATACAATTTTCTGTAAATCAGCCAGTGCCCGCTCACACTCCATGCGTCTGAGGTTATACTTGGAATCAGCCAGACCGCGTTCCTTATTCGTACACGAAATGATCAGCTGCATATTCTGAAGCTGTACCGGTACATAACGATAGGACAAATTCTCTGTATTCAGATAAATCGCCTGATGCGCTCTGCCCATGGCCACAGCAAACTGATCCATCACACCGCAGCGGACACCATTAAATGTATTCTCCGCATGCTGACTGATCAGTGCTATCTCCTGATCGGATACTTCAAATTCAAATATATCTCTAAGTGCCCATCCTGTCAAGACCTCAAGGGAAGCAGAAGATGACAGCCCTGCTCCGCTGGGCAAGTTGCCGTAAACCATCATTTCAAAACCACAGGCCGGCTGCATACCTTTTTCTTCAAAGGCCCATATCACACCCTTCGGATAATTGGCCCATCCATCCTCATCATTATGTTCCAGCTGACCGGTCAGTGAACTGTTGATAATGCCCGCTTCAGGATAATTCATTGAATAAAAAAACAAACGCTTATCCTGACGTTTTCTAACCACCGCATACGTGCCAATATCCAGTGCACATGGAAATACATGGCCGCCATTGTAATCTGTATGTTCACCGATCAAATTCACACGTCCGGGTGCAAAGTAAACCTGTGCACCTTCCGCATTTCCAAACCGTTCTGCAAATTCACGCAGTAATCGTTCTTTCATCAATCATCAACCGCCTTTCCGGCAACTATCTGCCATTGTCACACAGTTATATTTTAATTCTCAAGAGACTTTTTTCCTTTTCAGACGTCTTCTTCTTCGTTTGCCGCCTTCCCATGTTTCCTTCCATAATACAGGATGGAATAAAACGAGCATTGGGAACAGTTCCAGACGTCCCGCCAGCATATCAAACATCAGGACATATTTCGACAATATTGAAAGTCCGCCAAAGTTCTTGGATGGGCCAACATCTGCCAGCCCCGGTCCCATATTGTTCATCGTTGTCAAAACGGCTGTAAAATTCGTGGTCAGATCTCTTCCTTCCAAGGCCACAAGAAGGAAAGATACCGCAAATATCAGGGTAAATGTAATAAAGTAAACAGCTACGGAACTGATGGCTCCCTGATCCAGTGCCTTGCCCTCCATCTTAATCGTACGGACGCTCTTCGGATGGAGGTAAGCATTTAATTCACGTTTCACGCTCTTCAGCATCATAATAACACGTGAAACCTTAATACCGCCTCCGGTACTTCCCGCACAGGCACCAATAAACATGATGATGATCAATACCACCTTCGACGCACTTGGCCACAGATCAAAATCCACCGTAGAATAACCGGTAGATGTCATCATGGATCCAACCTGGAAAACCACATGGCGGATCGTATCGGCAGCTGTCATTGTCTTGTCATAGATATTGATAAAGATCAATGCACTGGCTGCTGCAATGATCAGGAAATAACCTTTGACCTCTTCCATGTCAAAGGCCTGCTTAAAGCGCTTCATCAATAAAAAGTAATAGGCATTAAAGTTGACACCGAATAAAATCATAAAAATGGCAACAACCCACTGAATATAAGCTGAATAACCGCCAATGCTTGTATTTCGCACACCAAATCCACCGGTGCCTGCTGTACCAAAAGTGATCATCATGGCTTCAAGAAACGGCATTTTGCCAATAAGCAGGAAAATCAGCTCGACAATGGTCATGCCGAAATAAATTAAATAGAGAATACGCGCTGTCGCACGTACCTTTGGCACCAGCTTGCCCACAGATGGCCCCGGGCTCTCCGCTCGCATCAGGTTCATATGTGAACCGCCGCTCAGCGGGATAATCGCCAAAAGGAAAACAAGCACGCCCATACCGCCAATCCAGTGACTGAAACTCCGCCAGAAAAGAATGCTCTGTGACAGACATTCGACATCCGACAAAATACTGGCGCCTGTTGTTGTAAAACCTGATATCGTTTCAAATAACGCGTCTGTAAATGCAGGAATCTCTCCTGACAAATAAAATGGCAGACAGCCTACCAGACTGATCATAATCCATGACAACGCAGTCGTCACGCAGCCTTCCTTCAGATAGAAGACCGTATTGGCTGGTTTCTTTCTTACCATCAGATAGCCGATCACAAAACTCAGCACTGCTGTAAGCAAAAACCAGTAACCTGCGGATTCTCTATAAAAAACTGCGACAATGCAAGGAAATAAAAGAAGTACCGATTCCACTTTCAATACACTGCCCAGAATAAATCTGATCATTCCTCCGTTCATCTGGCACCTCCACTACCGCAAAATATCTTCAATATTCTGGAAACCGGTATGTGTTGTTACGATGACAACTGTATCCCCAGCCTGAATACAATCCATACCACCTGGAATAATGATTTTGCCGTATCGATTAATACAGGCGATCAGCAGATTATCTTTTGTGTTCAGGTCTTTCAATGGCACATCCGTCACTCTTGAACTGGCACTGACATTAAATTCGATGGCTTCTGCCCTTGAATCAAACATATGGTAAATCGTCTCCACATTGCTGCTGTTCATGGATGCCTGTTTTGCACGAACATAGGCAACAATCGCCTCCGCCGTAATATATTTCGGATAAATAACACTGCCAAGATCCAGTTTGTCGATAAGATTATGGAAAGCATTTCTGTTCACCTTGGTAATGACCTTGGCATCAGAAACTTCCCTTGCATGGAGCGCCAGCAGCACATTCTCCTCATCAATACCTGTCAGTGGAACAAGTGAATCCACATAAGCAATTTCTTCTTCCTTCAGCAGTTCTTCATCTGTACCATCGCCATTGATAATCGTTGCCTGAGGCAGCAAAACACTCAACTCCCTGCAACGCTTTCTGTCCATCTCTATGATCTTGACTTCAATTCCCATGTCCAACAGCATCTTGCCGAGATAATAAGCTGCCTTACCGCCTCCGATGATCATCGTATTATGCACCGGTTTGTTCGGCATTCCAATACGCTCAAAAAACTCCTTTGCCGCTTTGGATGCAGCGATAAAAGAGACAACATCTCCCTGATGCAGTTCAAAATTACCATCCGGAATAAATACCTGTTTCTCTCGCTCTACAGCACATACAAGCACATCACCCGAAATATTTCTGGCCATGGCCATAACCTTCTGGCCATCCAGTCTGTTATTCACCGGAATCTTAAAACGGATCATCTGTGCCTGTCCATGGGCAAATGAGTTGACACCTAATGCTGCCGGCAAGCTGAGTACATGCGTAATCTCATTGGCTGCTTCCATCTCCGGATTGATGATCATTGCCAGCCCCAGCTTCTCCTTCAAATAAGAAGCCTCATCGCTGTAATCCGGTGTACGGACACGGGCAATGGCTGCACAATCACCCACACGCTTTGCTACCGTGCAGCAAAGCAGATTCAGCTCATCAGAATCTGTCACAGCGATCATCAAATCTGCATTGTCAATACCTGCTTCTCTCTGAATCTTATAACTGGCACCATTTCCTACAATTCCCATAACATCATACATATCTGTCAATGCCTGAAGACGATCTGAACTTCTGTCCACCAGTGTAATATCATGTCCTTCCTTATATAACTGTTCCGTCAGGGAGGCACCAACTTTGCCGCAGCCCACGATAATAATATTCAGGCCCCTTTTTCCCTGCTTATGGTCTTTCGCCATTTCTTCATTTCCTCCATTATGATAATGACAGCATTTTACTGCTCAGAATTCGTTCCTTCTATAAAAATGTAACACCTAACAAACTGCAACATTTACAATGCTATCTCATTCAGACTCCATATAGTATAACATACTCAAAAAAAGGATGGAATAGATAAATGTATCTATTCCATCCCTGACTAAACAAATCACCTTTACATACAGGCCGCCCTGTACTTTGTCATTCAATTAAACAATATCAAGCCAGACCTTGTGATCCGGCGCAGGAAATGCCCGATCAAGAAGTCTGTATTCCTCTTCTGTCAGCTTAATTTCCGCCGCCTGACAATTTTCAAGAACATGCTCCGCTTTGCCGCTTCTAGGAATGGCAATCACATTCTCATGATGCAGTACAAATGCCAGCAGCACCTGCATGGCGGTTATATGTCTCTGCTCTGCGACCATTTGAACAGCCTTATTATTCAGCAGTCCCCTTCTGAGATCACCGCCCTGTGCCAATGGACAATAGGCCATCAGCGGAACATGATGCTCTTCAAGCCACGGCATCAGATCATATTCTACTCCTCTTGATCCCAGATGATATAATACCTGATTCACTGCGCAATGATCTCCATTTTTTACAGAAAATAATTCTTCCATATCATCTGTATCAAAATTAGAAACACCCCATCTGCGGATTTTTCCTTCTTTGACCAACTGCTCCATGCACTCAACGGTCTCTCTCAAAGGTACCTGCCCACGCCAGTGAAGTAAATATAAATCAAGATAATCTGTCCTTAAATTTCTCAATGAACGATCCAGCGCATCAAAAATATGGGCACGTCCCGCATTATGAGGATATACTTTTGAAACAATAAAAAGTGAACTTCTGTCTATTCCTTTTATAGCCTCCCCTATTAACTGTTCCGACTTGCCGCTGCCATACATTTCCGCTGTATCAATCAAACTGCATCCAGCATGAATTCCTGCTCTCAATGCTTCAATTTCCTGTTTTCTTGCTGCCTTATTTTCTCCCAGATACCAGGTTCCCATCCCCAGACGAGGCATCCTGCTGCCATCATTCAGTTTAAGATATTCTTCTTTCATGATATACTCCTCCCATTCACGTATTTTTCTGATACACTATCCATTTTAGTTCAAATTTATCAATTTCACTATATTTTTTGTTTTATTATGTTATGCAAATAATCCGGAAACATAGCTTTCACTTTTTACTTCTAAAATAGATTCTATACGGCTTCTATCCACATTCGGCAGTATCTCTTCCACCGGAAGGCCTACAACTTCTTCTTCATCCTTGCCAATGAGATTCTCAATCATTTTATTGATAACGATAATATTACCCGCCGTATTTAACTTGATAATACCATTAAAGGATGTATCCAGTACCGTTTCAAACTGTGCCGTATTCAGTTTTTCACTCTCTGCAACTCTGGCCAGGTCTGCCGCTGCCGTCAATGCCTCTCTGATGGACTCATCCGTCGCTTCATAAACACGCTTTGCAATCAGCAGCATATCTTCATAAGGCAAAAGCATTCCAATCTTAATCATCCCTTACCTCCTTGTCTTCATCATCAAACTTTTTTATCATAATATAAAATAAGCCGAAAAGCACTGCTCTTCGACTTATTTCTATCATAGAATTGTTTCCGTTTTTAATTATTCTTCAAATTGTCAGACAGCCTGACTGCAATGGGCATTTGCTCTACCAGCTGACTGCAATATCCAGCTGTGTGGAATTGCCGGATGCAAAGCCACCTGTATCACAGACAATACCAAGTCCAAGACTCGTCTCTACAATTGAGCCTCTCGGATGGACATTCAGATTGGCAGCAACCATTACATAATTGCCAAGCATCTTCACACCGTCATCTCTGACCCAGTACTCATCTGTATTGCCAAGACTTCTCATAATGCTGACAACACCTGACATATTCAAATTATAATATGTTTCCTTACCGCTTGGTCCGTTAATCGTACCTGCCGAAGCAGTCAGAACAGGCCCATCCCAGCTGCTTGCTGTATAACCATTCACCTCGTTCTGATCTGTTGTAATATAATCACCGTGAACATATCGGATGTGACCTTCAAAATCAATTGCATACCAGCCATTCTCCTCATCTCTCAGAATCTTGACTTCTTCACCCCTCTTCAGTGTTCCGACTTTATCTGATTTCTCAGAGCTGGCTCTGCGCACATTGAGAACAGAACATGTTACATAACCCGTATTCTCTTCTGTCTTCTCTTCCTGTACGCTCTGTATATTCTGTGCGTTCTGTGCAGTGTCTGTATCTTTGGTATCTGCTGCAAATGCCGGTACTGTCATCAGTAAAGATACTGCAACAGCAGTGCCAAGTAATGCAAGTTTTCTTTTAATCATTGATATAAACCTCCTGTAAAAACGTCGTCTTACATTCTCATATTGACTTGTAGTGGGATCTGTTTTTTACTAAAATATTTCATTTGTTACAAAAACATTACGGATAATATATCATATTATTACTCTTTTGTCAAATTTATGTTTCCTGCAACATTTTCCAATCATCGACAATCATCGACACAACACCCAATCCACAAGTCGAAATACCTTTTCTGCATACAAAAAGTCCCGAAACATTGTCGTTCCGGGGCTGATAATCATTTATGCTGTTTTACATTTATGCTGTTATATATATTACACAATTAATCCGTCTCAATCTGCTCGCCTTCATTGGCGTCTTCCATGGTCACGTCAATTTTTGCCTTATGCGTTCCCTTTCCGATTGCACCATTCGCTGCTTCTGCATTCTCATCGCCTGCCTCCGCACTCTCCACATAATGCAGCCGCAGCACTGCCTGGGCCCAGTTCAAACCAACCACAGCTGTTTTATTCTTTACTGCACCGGCCTGTTGCATCAAATCTAACAATTCCTCCAGTACTTCCCGGGTCAGATAACCGCCCCTCCAGTGAAAGGTCAATGTTTTTCCTTTTTTGGCCGCCTGAAGGAAACGCTTATATACCTCCTCTGTCTTTGTAAAAGATAGCTTCTTCTCCTTGTAATAAAAACGGCTGTTGTCAGTACATGCAGGTGCCGGCGCAATCAACGGCTCATGATCCCTGAATACAGCTTTATCGTCCAAATTGAAATAATCATAACGAATCTCCGGTGTACCGCTTCCACTGCGCCCGAGACTGTTGTCAAATGTGGCATCCAGATGATAATACTTTCCATCCAGCCGGATAATATTCCAGGTATGTCTGTACTTAATACCTTTTTCAGGATTATTTCCGCAAATGGCTATGATGCACCAGAGATTCAGTGCATCACACAGAATTTTCACTGACTTGGAAATACCTTCACAGACACCGACCCCCTGTCCAAGAGGCCCGATTATCTCATGGGAATAAGCCTTTTTCAGCTTATCATAACGTACATTCTCACAGATAAAATCATGAACATACTTTTCTTTTTCAATGTCTGAAAAATTTTTTGCCGGTCTTGCCAGTTTATCCACTCTAGCTTTCAGCGCTTTCTGATGCTCCCGGATCTTATTCTTCTCAAAAATATATTCCGGGATAAAAATATAATTCGGTGAACCCTTGAAAAATTTGTATTTGAAACTTGTTGCCCAGAATATCTCCGGATGATCCAGCCGCAGCTGGAAAAATACATCATAGAGCTCCGACCCATCTATTGCAGGAATCTGAAACTCATCCGCCAGGGCTGTGATTCCCTGCAAAATGGCATGATAGACTACCTGTCTCTGCTTGTTCATCTGTTGATAATAATACGGTTCCATCTTGTCCTACTTCCAGCCTTTCCATACATCCGGCTGATAACCCACCGTTGCCAGCGCACCGTTTCGGACAATCGGTGTCTTTAATACCTGCTGATTCTCCAACACCTTTTCATCCTTGTCTTCATCTGCAATATACTTGATCAGCGCCAGTGTATCCTGATCCTTGCACTTCGGATTCAGCATGGCATCCAGACCGCCTACAGCCTGTTTCACCTTTGTATACTCCCCTTTGCTGAGCCCCTTTTCCTTCATATCAATCCACTGATACTTAATGCCGCGCTCCTTGAAATAACGCATGGCCTTCTTTGAATCAAAGCACTTTGATGTGCCGAAAATCTGTATGTTCATAAAAGTCCTTTCGTCTATACTATCTTTTATACTATAAATGTTCAGTCTTCCTCTTCAAAAACATCCATATCGATTCGTTTGATCCGATAGGTATACTCTGTGCTGACACCAAAATCATGTTCAATCATTAGCTCTGCCAGATGCTGTATCTGTCAGCTTAAAATCTTCTATCACTTTCTTTTTTACATCTTAATACAGATGCGCTTCACCATCCGATAAACTCTGCAAGAAAGAGTCATACATTTTGTAATACTCTTTAGCTGCCATCTTGCCTCCTAGTTATTTTTATCATTCTATATTAAAATTTTCTGTCTGAACCGACAGGGAATAACCTGTTTAATGCCATTACATCATTTTCAAATACTAAATCTAAAATAATATGCCATTTCTTCTATAATACACTGCATTCCTTCTATCTAGCAACCTTTTTCTAAATTTTATATCTACATCCCATTAATTTATATATATTAGCCTTCTACATAATACGTCATAAAAAATCATCTCAGATAGTGCATTTTCTCAAGATGTATGTACCCTCCCTATATTATTAAATAATCCTTAAATTCCAATATGATTCTATTAATACGGTTTCTGCAGATGTCTTCAGTTTGGTGTCCTCCCACTTTAAATTCCAATCTGATTCTATTAATACTATGGTCGAACATGAAAACGGTTGTCGCCGGAGTAGCTTTAAATTCCAATCTGATTCTATTAATACCGTTTGACAGCCTGAAATTCGCCACAGAAGGATTGACCTTTAAATTCCAATCTGATTCTATTAATACTGGTGGCCTTCCTCTAAAAGATGCGTAAGTCTATAATGCTTTAAATTCCAATCTGATTCTATTAATACTCCAGCATCAAGAGTCATCCAGCATTTTGATGTGACCTTTAAATTCCAATCTGATTCTATTAATACGCCGCGCGCGAAAGACCTATTTCTTCGCGTAAGCAACTTTAAATTCCAATCTGATTCTATTAATACTGAAGTGAACGGCAACAAAGGCATCACATACCGCTCTTTAAATTCCAATCTGATTCTATTAATACCATATGTCGAAGTGTCATGATCCCCTTCGGGGGATTGGCTTTAAATTCCAATCTGATTCTATTAATACAAAAACAACCGCTTCTGACGTTATATAATCGTCATACTTTAAATTCCAATCTGATTCTATTAATACCGAAACGGCTGAATACCTGGAAGTAACTGAAGAATACTCTTTAAATTCCAATCTGATTCTATTAATACTTGTCTCCAGTTCAAATGCTTCTGTGCAGAGTGCATTCTTTAAATTCCAATCTGATTCTATTAATACTGGAAGATCACTTTGATGACTATATGCTCGAATGGGGAACTTTAAATTCCAATCTGATTCTATTAATACCTTCCAGAAGAAGCCGTGCTGCCTGTCAGCTTATTACTTTAAATTCCAATCTGATTCTATTAATACTCTCACCCGCCCTTTTGTACCATGCTTCTCATTCCCTTTAAATTCCAATCTGATTCTATTAATACTTAATAATTATCGCTCAAAATCATAGTCCATACGTACTTTAAATTCCAATCTGATTCTATTAATACAAAATGGTGCAAGCTATAAATTGGAATATTCTTTACTTTAAATTCCAATCTGATTCTATTAATACATGACTTGCAGCCACAGCATCTGCAAAGATTTCTTCTTTAAATTCCAATCTGATTCTATTAATACTGGATAGATCTCTCTGTCTTTTCTGAACGGATTCACTACTTTAAATTCCAATCTGATTCTATTAATACTGGTTCCACGACGGAACACGCCAGGGAATCGCGGACCTTTAAATTCCAATCTGATTCTATTAATACAAATTATGAGAAAATTCCTGAAGGAAAATGATATTACTTTAAATTCCAATCTGATTCTATTAATACTGCCAAGAAGATAGCCTTTGTCAAATTCTGACATGTCCTTTAAATTCCAATCTGATTCTATTAATACGGTTGCATTCAGCTTGGACAGGAGCGGGTGGTTTGTCCTTTAAATTCCAATCTGATTCTATTAATACATCTGAAAGAGTCAGCGGTGCAGGCGTTCCACAATACTTTAAATTCCAATCTGATTCTATTAATACGCATAGCCCATATCAGTGATATTCTGATATATTCGCTCATCTTTAAATTCCAATCTGATTCTATTAATACACTGCCTCCGTGCGCTCCACTGCCTGTCCTTTGCCTCCTTTAAATTCCAATCTGATTCTATTAATACGTCTTATTTGATTTGTCAATATTGTATGTGATATCCTTTAAATTCCAATCTGATTCTATTAATACCACGCTCATACGTCTGCCCTCTCTTCCACGTAATAGACTTTAAATTCCAATCTGATTCTATTAATACCGATCAACAATTCATTTTCCCGGAAAAGTTTTTCCACTTTAAATTCCAATCTGATTCTATTAATACACCTGCCGCCAATCATATCTCCGAGCATATCAGCCAACTTTAAATTCCAATCTGATTCTATTAATACGTTCAGCCAGGTTTTCGTTGTGGAATAGGAAATCTTCCTTTAAATTCCAATCTGATTCTATTAATACTGAAACAGATTTATGAGCCGAAGCCCCGAATTATCACTTTAAATTCCAATCTGATTCTATTAATACATTGTTTTCCTGCTCCTCTCTGTATGGCTCCGGTAACTTTAAATTCCAATCTGATTCTATTAATACTGTGACCTTCAGGATTGCTTCGGCTACTTCTTCATGCTTTAAATTCCAATCTGATTCTATTAATACATCGGCATCTGCTTCAATATCATCATCATCATAAGTCTTTAAATTCCAATCTGATTCTATTAATACCAGTACAGCTATAGATGTCTGTCGATTCGGTGTTGTCCTTTAAATTCCAATCTGATTCTATTAATACTGCCGCAAGAACATAATCAATCAACTGACTGAGCATCTTTAAATTCCAATCTGATTCTATTAATACAGGGTGTTCCGGAAAAGACCTGGCGACCATTATTTTCTTTAAATTCCAATCTGATTCTATTAATACCCGTGTTCAAAGACACCTTTAAAACCACAGATTACAACACTTATTTCTGTCGACCTAAGAAATAAACATCTGTATGCCTTAACCTCTTAAACTTCATTATTTCCAGTTGCCTGATTCTATCTGCATTTTTGCCTCTGTCGACCCCCTGCACTTTTTGCATTATTACAGGTCGACAATTAAAAACCTTAACCTTCATCTCACTCTCTCCGATGCCCATTGAAGAAAATCCATACAGACATCTTTTTCACCATCTATTATAACATAAAACTTGTTTTATCATCCTCTTTTGCCCAAAATTCTTTATCCAGCCATTTTTCCTGCCTGCTTTTAAAAATAATAATTGAATCAAGCTCTTCATTTATATACGGTTGCATTTCCTTTTTCAACTGCATCAGCTGAGGTTTCGATATTTCGCCTTCAAAAACTGAATTTTGTATATGTGACAAATATTTCTTGCAAATTTTAAAGATACGGGACCAACGTTTCTGTCCTGCTTCGCTTTGACTTATATCATATACTAATACTATATACATATTACCACCAAATTGTAAATCCTTCATATTCTTTTTCGCCTAATAAGTGTTTTACCAACTTATATGCTTCCAGGCGAATTAAATATTGATATGACACTTTTCTTCCCAGGCCTTTATGCATGATTGTTGTACGCAGTCTTTTTTCCAATTCTGTTGCAATAAGTTTAGAAGCATCTTGTTTTAAATGTAAAAAATTCAGTTCTTTTGTGAAACTATCTTCTGTAATCTGCCTTTTATTTAATAAAGAGAAAATCAACCTGTCACCAATCAGCGGTTTAAAAATTTCTGAAATATCCAGACACAATGAAAAACGTCTTGCTCCAGGCTCATGTAAATAGCTAATTGTCGGATTCAATTGAGTATGATATACTTCACTTAACGTTTTTGCATAAATTAACGAATTAACAAAAGAAATCAGAGAATTAATCATATTATCCGGCGGATGCATCACACGCTTATTAAAATTAATCTCCTGGTTCACAATGGCATTCCATGCGGCATAATAATGCTGACGAATATTTCCCTCTATCCCCATCAGCATTTCTATCGTTTCAGCATTCGATAATGTATTCCGCAGTCTGTCAATCTCCTTCATTTGACTTTCAACGTCTTTTCCTCGGCCATTATAGTATCTCAAATTTCTATATATGTTTTCCGCCGCTGCCTGAAGAAACTTTTTAGCCAACTGAAGACGCTTTTCATAATCCGAATAATACTCCGCTTGCTTTACCAATAATCCACCGGCCAGCAAAGCATCTTTAGGATAATAGCTTCCCGTATAGTAATTGTAGTAATTAAAAAAATGAATTGAAATACCGTACTTCGATATATAATTTAAAAAGGCTGTATTAAATGACATTTCTGACATAACATAAATGTCCGAAATTCTTTCAATTGGCACATCTCTCTTTTCACCCTCATAATTCGTAAACCTCAGCGTATTATCTTTTCTCTTCAAATCACCGCTATTATATATGTACAAACTTTGCTTCACGTCAATCTCCTCCATTAGATAAAACACAAATCATAATATGCACATTTCTTACATATTTTCTTTTTCTCCAACTGCGGTACAGTCTCACGTTTTTTTACCAGTATAATATCATCCAAAACGCCCCTCATTTTTTCTTCGTCTTCCGCCGACAATTCCACCACAATATTTTTTCTAAGCAATGGATAGTCTATCTTTGCTTTCAATTGAGTAACGCCCCGCTGCTTCAAATAGTACAAATAATACTTTGTCTGCCAAATCCCCGCTTCTTCTATTGCTTTACTCTTTTTGATTTCGTGAATCTCTTTATGTTCCCGAATGAAATCAATATTTATCACATTGTCAATATTGACATGCTTATCATCCCTTTTATAACTTGTCTCATCCAGTATTCTTCCAATCATGACATTCTCATTTTCATTCTCCATGTTGATGTCATGGCAAAAGTACCAAAGCTTTCTGCGGCACACAAAATAATAATAAACCATAACGCCTGTAATCCTGTCATCCATAGAAATCCCCCCACACACAATATACCGTATTTCAAAATTTCATTATCCCATCCGCTTTAAACATTCATAATCTCATCTTTAAACTCCATATTTTCATAGTCAATTGGATAAAATCCTTTTTCGTCATAATGACACTTCATAATCGGAATCTTCTCATTTCTGCTGATACTAACATTTCCAAAGTCTTCCCAAAATTTCTTATCATATATTCTGAATTCATACAGCGGTATAGAAATAATAAAACCCTTCAAATACTCCTGAATATCCAGCCGTTTCCTGTACAGTTCCTGATATTCTTTGCCCTTTTCACCTGCTATTGAAAGACGTTTCATTTCTTTCCCAACTTCAATCAGCTGCTTTTCTTTGCTTACAATTTCATCATAGTTCTCATCATAAACTTTTTTAGGAATAATATTCTGTGTCGCTATGTTACGCAATGAAATCATATCATTCTCGTCAAAATGCCCAACCTCTAAATCTTTAAATACTTCAAAAATTCTTTTATACTCTCTGACAAATTCACTGTCTTTGACCCGATCCATTGTAAAATATGTATCTATCAATCTTTTTTTGTCTGCTTCACTCAGTAAACCATCGACTTCGGCCAAAGCATCTACTGAACATTGATACAATGTTTTATCTATAAATCCCTTTCTTCCGCATTTTATATTTGCTCCATCATAATAAACGAAACAATTATAACCTTCTATTTCTTTTTCGCCTTTACGGTTTAGTCTACCCATACGCTGCAATAATGAATTCAAATCCAACAGCTCTGTAAATAAATAGTCAAAATCAATATCCAGACTGACCTCAACAAGAGAAGTCGATATCCATATACCATCCTGAATATCCAACTGGCCTACAGCGTCTTTACTGTAGGTAACACCAAAATCTTTAATTTCCTGTTCCAGTTTTGCTTTATCTGCATTTGTAAAACGGCTATGAAATAAATGTAAATTTAAATGCACATCCTTTTCCTTCAGCGCATCAAATAATTCCTGTGCTTTTCTAATGGTATTGCATACAACAAGAATCTTGTTTCCCTTTCCTTCACTTTGATTCTGATAATATTTCCCCAAAATATCATCTGCATTGATGGAGGCGTGTTTTACTAAAACCGAATGCCGAATTTTATCTGAAGAAAAACTCTTTTCTTTGAACGGTATCTCCGCATCATGAACAAGAAAATCTCTTACAAAAGGCGGCAATGTTGCTGTAATAATTGCTATTTTCCCTCCCTGTTTGTGAATCAACCGAATACCGCATACCAGATACGCCAGCAAATCTGGACCATACATCTGAATTTCATCAATAACCAGTTTGGAATACGCCAGTGTGGTCAATTTCATTTCATAACCTTTATATTTAAATACAAAGTCAAACAATTGATCTATTGTGGAAATATTCAACGGAAGTGATAATTTTTTCCCTCTGTCATAATAATCTAACAGGTCCGTCTCCTGAGTATTATTTTTATAATATTCCAGTGATTCTGAATGTAAAAGTCCCAATCGCTCATTAAGCTTTTCATCATGCAAAATATCTTTTCTGACACGGTCATAAATAGAATTGATTGCTGTTCGAATCGGCAATATAAAAAAACCTTTCCAGTCACCAATCCACTGCAGCCCGGCCTCTGTTTTTCCCATACCTGTCGGTGCTAATGCAATGATATTTTCCTCCCGATTTTCCATACAGAATTTCTGCAATTCATTCCATTTGCTTTCCGGATTCTTCTGTTTCCATACTGACATCATCCCTTCCAATGAGTCCAACAGAAAATCATTTTGATATTCTACCTGATAATTCCCACTGGCACTATAATCGCATCGATGCAGCAGTCCTTTTAACGTGATTGTTTCTGGGTCTAATAAGACTTTTCCTAATATTTTATTCCACACACTGGGTTTAACTTTATAAGTATACCTATCTATCAACAATTCCTGTATAAGATCCATTTTTTCTTTCAATACCTGAGCTATATCACAGTAATTATGATGATGTAAAATAGCACAGGCAATTTTCAAATAATCCTCTTTAGGATAATCCTTCGGGTTCAGATAAAACACGGATAAAACATTATGGCTCACTTCTTTTTCTTCATCGAATTTTATTTTTCCGCTTTTATCATTCACTCTCATTTGAAAAGGTAAATTAACCTTACCATCATCATGATGGCAGCCGCACTCTTTAAGCAGATCATACATATGCTCACTTGATATATATCCCAGATTCCACAGTATCTCTGCCTGTCTTAGAAAATCCTCATAATGCTCGCCTAATGTCTTATCCGGCTTGGCCATATACGCTTTGATTGGTTTATCTAAATCAATTTTGTCAACATCTGTTTTTTTCATTTGTTTCCCTCTTTAAGCAAAAGCTATTCCTGTCACCGACAAGAATAGCTTTATAACCCTTATAAAAAATTAACAATATAAACTTGTCCGTCTTCTGTCTCGGCTTCTTTATCCACCCACACATTTTCACTGGTTTCATCAATTGTGAAATCCGATGTATAAATGACTTTCACTTTTTCCGTAAAGATTCGCTTTCCTGTACTGACATCATATTTTTTCCCAAGATAATACTTAGTTCCCGAAATATCTCTGTTTTCATACCAGCCTGTGTTTATTCTTTCATTCATCACATCCTCATAATTCAAATACGCAGAATAGCAACTCCTGTAGGATTCTTCGTCCTGTTCCAGGTTAACAAACTGTATATCTTCTACATCAACAAAATCTTCACTTCTGCCAAGTGCCTTTAAATCATCTATATGATTATAAATATCGCATAGCGTTTCATCCGAAGCCTGAACATGTATGACCAATTCAATATCATCCAAAATTTCATAATATTTTAACGACTTTGTCAATGTACGATATTTTGCAATTGGTTTCTTATAATGTTCTTCTTCATAGCGTTCAGCATTGATTTTATATTGTTTTTCTTCCTCCTTTAATTTCCGTTCTTCTTCTGCAAGCTGCTTGAATTTTTCCGAGCCCTTTTCCTGCTCCTTTTTTTCCAATGCTAAAATACTCTTTTTCTGTTTATACTCAGCCAATTTATTTTTATATTCTGTTTTTTTCCATTCTGCAATACGATTTCCTTCCTGGCGCAGCTGACGATATTCATTTAATAATTGTTCATCATGCACCTGAATCGTAATGTTCTTCAAAAAACTGTTGCCCTGAGATTTTTTTGCACTAGCTACTTTCGTATATGCATTTGACAGCATGGAAGCACTTTTCATTTTCACAAGTATCCCACGGTCATCCATTATAGAGTTGAGAAAACAATGATCTACATAGGCTTCTCTATGCATAGATGCAAACCGTCCCTGGATGCTGACATTCATTTCATGGTATTCCCGATACCCGCATATACTGTGCAATGCACCAGTTATTGTCGAAATCGGCGGCAGCGGATACGTCATTTTATTTTCCGCCGTCTCCTCTTTCCGATAATTGGCACTTGCCTGATGAAGCTTGATTCTTAAAGCTTTCATCCATATCCTCCTCATTCCTAATTAGCATAATAATTCATAACTTCTTTACGTAAATTCTCAAAGAAATCTGAGACTGACACCGGATTTAATTCCTTTATAATCTCATTTTCATTTTTCAGAAGATTTCCTCTTAATAACGCACATGAGAATCCTCTTGCCAGTTTATCTTTCAAATCCTGCGAAATAATCAGCTGGGATTCCTCTACCTGTATGACATTTTCAAAGTAATGCGTCTTTCGATCGGATAATCCACCGATTGCAAAAATAGGTTCTGCATTATCCAGATTGCCCTTTACCACCAATGATAAATTTTCCACTGCATTTAACAGCACACATACTCGTGCTGCCTTTTCTTCTGCATTGGCTTCCATCTGGAAATTTTCGTCCTTTCCTATCATCTCCAAATCAATTGTCATGCTATATATTTTTAATGACTTATCATACTCATACTGATATGGCATCAAACCGGATTCACCACCGCTTTCCTGAACAGAAATTCCCTGTGAAGCCGCATAATTAGTTGCCAGATACAAATTATTATGAAAGCGGTTTTCATTCACAAAATGTTCCGTTGCAATGGCATCTGTCAAATAGAAAGAACTCTTTCTAATGCAAGTCGTTCCCTGGGTACTCATATATCCGCCTTCCAGTGCCCTGCAGTTTGCTGCATTCAGTTCTTCATTTACCTTTTTCTGAGCAGCGCCATCCTTGCTTGTTTCCAAATCATCATACATCCCACTCTGGACCATAATGGCATTTTTTAAACTTTCACGACTCCTCATAGAATAAACTTTTCTATTCTTAAAAACTTTCTGCACACTTGCAATATTTCCGATACCTTCTGAATAATTAGATGTCATATTTGCCACGATTGTCAATGTTAACGCTTTTTTCATGATATTCTTCCTCACATTCTAAATTTCTTTTTGTTTGTCGTACGGTTCCCTGCGAAGCGCATTCACAAATGTATAAGCCAGCTCTTTATTTTTTTCGAAATCCTCAAACAAATCATAAGCAAAGTCTACCGGTTCATCCACGTAATTGGATAAGTTCAGCAAAACAATATTAAACCTGTCAAAATCTTCAAATGTCAATGCACTTGTCAGTTTCTGTCGATATGCATTCAGCTTGTTATCAGGCAATTTATAGACTGTTCCTGTCATTTTCCATGCCATCTGTTTTGCGCACTTGTATGCCTGCTTTGTTTTCTGTTCCAATTCTTTATCCTCCTTTATCAAAATATTGACTCGAATTAACTGGAAAATGACGTATGTATACCCACTCTCTCGGTTATTCTTTAACATATAATCCAGCAAATTATCCAACAATGTTAAATTTACAATTGCATCCGTTACTTCTTTAAATACATCAATATAATACTTATCCGTTATTTTAATTCGAAAGCAAAAACACTGATACGGATTTTTTCCATCCTTCCCTGTTTTCAGTCCCCGCAAAACATTTAAGCTTTGTTTTCTCAAATATAATGTTTCATAATATGAAGCATCGATATTTTTCGTAATAATTTCTATATCACTTTGAATAAACTTATCCGTTTCCAGCAACAGCTTAAAAAATATCTGCCGTGAATCCAGACTCTTGCCATTCTCTTCTGCTCTTTTTCTTTCCTCAGCCAGTTTGTATGCGAAAATTGAATTTGTTTTATATAAATTCTCCAATTCCACATTATCATTGACAAAGAAGAAATCCCGCACGCCCTGAAATGCAAAAGGGATGAAATCAAACACTTCATCATCTGTTCCTGCAAAATTATTCAGATTAAAATTATAAGCCAAGGATTTCCCCTTCTTAGGCATATCTATATAATATCCAAGCAGGCGACAGCATTCTTTTGCTTCTTGAAATAATTGATTGGTATTGCAATAATTTCGATATAAATTCAATTTATTTCGAAATGTTTCTCTTATAATTTCCTCCCGATTATCATTCAGTAATTGCTGTATCTGATGGGCATTTGAACCATCAAACTTGATAGATTTAAAAGTCTTCTTCAGCACTGTGTTGGCGACCATCTTCTCATTCACTTTTTTTATCTGTTCCTCATTCAAATCGTCTTGACGAATCATATTCTCTATGATAAGATGTGCCATATCTTCTGGATAATTATCCTCTACAAATTTTAAATAATCATGTTGTGTAATACTGGCCGGATTATAAATAAGACATTCGTTTTCAATCTTCCAGTCATCCTTTTTTTCATCAAAGTACTTAAAGTACCTTATGAGCCCCGTGATGGCTGCCGAATAACGCCAGTCATACGGTTCCAGGGTCCTCCAATCATTATTCATCCCCTGCTTCCCCCTGTCTTAAAATATTGACCTGCCCAAAGCCCGCAGATTTTTTGCTGCACATTCCTGCTTCATAGAAATACTGCAGCACATCTGGATTGCCATGCATCTTAAAGATTCCTACAGAAACATCTATATATCGTTTATAAAAATATACGAGTACTTTCTTACATTGCACCGGCTCTATAGACAAGTCTTCCAGTATACTCTCTGGAAATCCCGCCATACTGGCCTGATACTTGAGAATTTCTATTGCTTTTTCTCTAAAATCACTATCCTTGTATGTAATGAATCTGTCGCGATTGGTTTCTCTGTCATGTTCACGAATACATAATCCATTTCCAAGGCAGGTCTGAAAATAAATTGTCGACTCGTTGATTAACTGCTCCCTTTTCTGCGAGACACGTCGAAGTGTCATTGTATTTCCCTCCGGAAGCGGATAATGATTATTCTTCATTCCAAGAAAAGATGAATAAAAAATCAAACCTGTTTTATGCCTGTTATCTGCAGAGAAAATGACTTTCATTTTTGGCTCCGGCAGATATATTTTCTCACGGGTAAATTTGGCACGTCCTAAAAGTACTGTAAATGAATAGTCCTTTTGCTCTGTCCCGCCAAAATACCGTTCATAATATTTCCCCTGATTACATCTGGTTAAGCCAGCCTTCAGCCAGGATAAAATGAGTCTCCTGTAATCTAAATTTATTTCCGGTTTATCTAAATCAAATTGCAATTCCAGCCGCATGTCTTTTACCTCCTGTTCCATATTGTCCTGTTTTTATATTACACCTTATTTTTAAAATTTTCAAGTTTTATTCCATATGTTATTATGTCGTTTTTACTTATAATTTAATTAGCATATCTTATAAAGTCTCGACTTGCTATTTACTCCTATAGACTTTTCTTCGTTCTAATGTTATACTTAAACAGATTATAATTAATTACTTTCATACTGGAATCTAAATTATGTGATTATCTCGTATTATTTAGTTTAATTGACCATATTGGAATATTTTATGTTACAAAACTTTTCTCTAACCGCAGAAAACACAGCATTTAAGCCGATATCCCTTACCACTCAACTTAAAATGCTGTGTTTTTCCATGTTTTTTTACCTATTTGGTTTTAATTAGTTTTCAAAATGAATCTCTTCCCCGTCTATAAATCTTGCTCTGATGTTCCGGTCATCCCCTATATAACAGAATCGCTCCAGACGTTCTTCTGCTGTAAGCGGTACCCATGAATCTTCCATAGTATCAATAACCAGAGCATTAAACTGATATCCCTTTTCAAAGGATCCGACTTTTCCAAAGACACTTCCTGCTTCTTTTGTTGCATGATAAAAAGCCTGCGTAAGCGTAATTGTCTTACTCTGATCCGGCTCATAAAATTCCTTTAATTTTGAGAGCTGAACGGCACGCGCAATCTGCTTGTATATGGCAATGCTGTGTCCTCCGGCCACATCTGAACCAATAGCAATCTTCAGTTCTTCATCATGCATAGCCGCCAGCGGCATAATGCCCGCAATAATATTGGTCGTTGCGTCCGGGCAGTGAACCGAAAAACTGCCGTGCTCTTTCATGATGCGCTTGTCTTCTTTTGTCGGGAAAATAACGTGTGCAAAAATTGAAGGGCCATGGTCCATCAGACCGGCACGCTCATAAATCTCTGCATCTGAATGATATCCAGGGAAACATCTTAATGTTTCCTCTGCTTCCCAGATCGATTCCACCAGATGTGTATGCACACCGCAATGGTACTTCGCTGCAAGCATGCCGAGACCTGTCATCAGTTTTTCACTGCATGTCGGTGCAAAACGCGGTGCAAGGATCGGTTTGACTTTCCCGCTGCCTGTATGACTGTCCAGATAGATTTCTGTTTCTCTCAGGGAATCTTCTGCTGTCTCAATGAGAAACTCCGGAGAATTACAATCCATATTGACTTTTCCTACAAAACCATACATGCCCTTTTCTTCCATTTTCCTGAACAAATAGTCTGTTGCCTCACGATGGATGGTTCCAAAAACATTGGCATGAAATGTTCCATGACAAATCATATCATCCACAAAAGCATCATAACACTTCTTTGCATAAGACAGATCTTTAAATCCTGCTTCCTGCGGAAATGTGTAATGATTCAACCAATTGGAAAGAAGACAATCCATGCCTATTCCACGCTGCACATACTGTGAACCATGCACATGCAGATCCGAAAAGGCCGGAATGATCATCTGACGTCCATAATCTATACATTCTACATGCTTATATTTCTCCGGAATTACCGGATAAATCCCCTCGACTTTTCCACTATCCACTGCAATATAGCTGTTTTCATAAACTGCCAACGCATCTGCAGATGGCGTATACACAATATCTCCATGGTATAATTTTACTGCCATATCTATTTACTCCACTCAGTTTTTCGACTCCAAATTCTATACAAAATCTGATGACAGTGCCTGCCTGCTATTTTGCTTTCATCTTTTTGATGACTTCATTGGCCCTGTCTATGAATCTGTTATATGCCTCAAAGCTGATCAAACCATTACTATTCATATCCAGATAAGATCTGACTGCCCAGAAACTCCAAATAATACCTTTTTCAAGATTATCATTCACCTGATCTGCGGTCACAAGCCCCTGCTCTACGAGGAATTCATAGAACATTTTCTTCACTTCAGGATACTGGAACATTTCATAAAAACCACAGTCATAGCCCAATGGTACAAGATATTTTTCACCGGATTTTGTAATTTCTGCAGACACTGCCACATTCATGCTGTCATGACAGATTTCAATCGCATAGGCGCCATTCTCAATCACCCAGTCTTTCACCTTTGGATCATAATATGCAAAATCTCTGCGCTCCAACGAAAAACATACTTGCTTTTTCTCACCCGGCTGTAAAAATATCTTCTTGAATGCTTTTAATTCTCTCACCGGTCTTGGCAGTCTTGTCTTCATCTTTGGTTCAATAAAAAGTTCTACAACATGTTTTGCCGCTACAGCACCTGTATTGGTCACATCAACTGTCACGATTGTATGGTCATTCTCTTCGCTGACCGCCAGATGTTCATATTCAAATGATGTATATGACAAACCATATCCGAAAGGATAGGCTGGCTGAATACCCTTCTTTTCATAATAGCGATATCCGACATAGATATCTTCCGCATATGGAATTTCATATACATTACCATCAAATGAAAGGTAGGCCGGTGTATCCTGCAGACGCTCCGGAACTGTGTTAGCCAGACGACCGGATGGTGATACTTTTCCAAACAGAATATCTGCAATGGCACTACCCATACCTTCACCTGAAAACCATGTCAAAAGTACGGCTGAAACCTGATGACGCCATGGCATTTCACAAACTTCTCCGCTGGATAAGATAACAATACAATTTTTATTCACTGCAGAAACAGCATCAATTAATCGCGTCATTCCTTCCGACAATTTGATATCTTTACGATTATAATCATCATCTTCACCAGGAAGAAAACTTCCCACAAACAGAAGAACCTGATTCGCTTCCTTTGCTGTTTGAACGGCTTCTCTAATCAATTCATCTGTTGTCGTTCCATCGGCCTGATATCCCTCTGATAGGAATTGACTGTCAATGCTATAATCGGGATCTCCGAAGACGCTTTGTACGACATCCTTCGAACTATTATCCGCTGCTCACCCCTCCCCCCGATCATTCGGAACACTCTGAAATCGCCGGCTGAAATGATCTTTATAAAACTCAATTGTGATGGTCACATCTCTGGCACTGTGTCATCGTTTTTTCATTGTCTTCTCTATAAAAAATACCTGCCCATCCGCAAATGCTCTGCAAAATCGGTACAACCGAAGCACCTTTTGCAGTTGCAGCACCATTGAACATTTTTTCTACCGTATTTTTAAAGGTATCGGATACGGCAGCCTTGGTGTTGCCCCACTGGCAGGCCTGGATACAAAAAGTAAAAATCCGATGGAACGTCTGCTGAGATTTGGTTACCGTGATCTCTACCAGGCAACGAAAAAATATAGTCCGGCAGAATGGGTGCCTTCTTATTATGCTTATCTGCCAAAATATCCGACACCTAGCATGCTTTATGCTGCAATTGAAATTCAAAATCCGCACGGCATCCACGGTTATATTATGACCATTCTAAAAGGGGAGTTGAAGCGCTTAAAGAATTTATACTGAAACATTTGACCTCTCTGCAAATTCCTCAACATCCAAAAAAGCTGTTATTTTACAAAACTTCATCTGTAAAACAACAGCTTTTCTATTTATGTTTATCTATTTATGGTCATCGGGGTGACAGGATTCGAACCTGCGACCTCTTGATCCCAAATCAAGCGCTCTAGCCAAGCTGAGCCACACCCCGATATAAAACATTATAAAATAAAAACCATGCACCTTCAAAACTGCATATCATAAAACACTCTGCCATAGAACCGCTCTCTTAACTCTGGCTCTTTTCGGGTATGTTCTCTTCGCTCCGCTCTGAGAACGACCTTCGAACTAAACTCAGTCTCCACTGCGTTCCGCCTTCGTTAAGGTCTCAGGTCAAGCCCTCGACCGATTAGTAACAGTCAGCTCCGGACATTACTGCCCTTCCA